>ERZ838483.156-NODE-156-length-89499-cov-37.687548_pt1 | contig 89499 bp, 110 predicted proteins | sample MGYA00519939_ERZ838483 | MGnify/ENA primary metagenome ERZ838483 (study PRJEB31850, sample SAMEA3708836) | human gut metagenome | biome: human gut; feature: human-associated habitat; material: faeces | place: China | collected 2014 ...
CAGGCCCATTTCTTGACTGCTCACCTATAATACCATGTAGAAATACACTCGTCAACAAAAAAATACATAAAATTAAACAAAAAAAATACATAAAATTAAACAATAAATAAATAAAGTCCCATTTTTAAGGGACTTTATTCGACTTTATTCGTTCTTAATTTTCTTTTAAATGGGCAATATCGATATATGAAGGAATACCATTCTTATAAGTAATAGCAATTTCACCCTGGATTAATGGATATAAGTAATCATAAAGTTCTTGAGTGATATCATTACCTTCTTTAGTAATCCACTCTGCTGGAACTTTCTGTTCTAGGTTCGCAATATCCTGTACATTACTATAGATACATTCTGCAGTATATGGATCATTGCTAGTTCTCTTAACACCCATCATAACATTTGTGTGATCAGCAAGTGCTGTCTCTACAGCCTTTTTACCAATAAAGAAAGATTCATCAATATCTACTTTAGATGCAATATGCATTGCACATCTTTGTAGTACATTTAATTCGATACTTCTTACTTTGCATCCAAAATGTTCTTTACAGATATTTTCTAATACCTTACCAGTACCAAAATGGATTGGATGACCAAATGCATCATACTGCTGTGAATCACCGCTATCTAAGAAGTTTCCGTTTTCATCATGAATACCTTCACTTACTGCAATCATGATAGAAGATTTTTCTTTGAACTTTTCTTCAATATCCTTTAAGAAACGTTCTTTATCAAATACGACTTCTGGTAAATAAATGAGATCAGGGGCATCATTGCATTCAGTTCTTGCAAGTGCACTTGCAGCAGTTAACCATCCTGCATTACGTCCCATGATTTCTACAATAGTAATTGCATCTAGCTTATAGATAGAAGAATCATAAGCAATTTCTAACATAGAGCTTGCAACATACTTTGCAGCTGAACCAAAGCCTGGAGTATGATCTGTACCCATCAAATCATTATCAATAGTCTTTGGAATTCCAATGAAGTGAATAGGGGAATTGATTGTTTCACCATAAGCTGCAAGTTTAGCCACAGTGTCCATAGAATCATTTCCACCAATATAGAAGAAATCAGTGATTTCTAAATCATTAAACTTTTTAAATAACAAGTCGTAAGTGTCTTTATCATCACTTACTGTAGGCAGCTTATAACGACAGCTTCCTAAATACATTGCTGGGGAATGCTTTAATGCATCAATTTTTTCCTCAGAATTAAATGTTGTACCTAGATCCATGAAGTGATCTTCTAATAGTCCCTGGATACCATTAACCATACCATAAATATGAGTAAATCCTTCTTCCTGGCATTGAGTAATAACACCTGCAAGAGAGGCGTTGATAGCAACCGTAGGCCCACCAGATTGACCAATAAAACAATTTTTCGTATTCATTTTATGCTCCTTTTGTATATTTCATCTCCATTCTAACATTAAATGCATTTGATAGAAAGATTTAATAGTAAAAATACAGGGTGATAATTAATTATACTAAAAAGGATACCCCCCTAAGGATATCCTATTTGCTGCGGAATTTTATAAAACTAATGAATGCAGCAACAAGTACAATCATTGCGCCTACAAAACCGATGAAGTTTAAAGAAGTGTTTGTATAAACGATTCCACCTAGCCAGGTACCACTTCCAATCCCTAGATTGAAGATAGCTGAGAAAATTGCCATGGCAACAGATGAAGCGGCTGTAGAAACACATCCAATGATTTCAGCCTGAAAGCTTGTTTGAAAAGCCATTGCGGCTATACCCCAGATAGCACATACTAATATGATCATATACATATTGATTGAAGCAGGATATAGAAGGCCTAGAGCACCTGCAAAACCAAATAGAACTGCTTGTACAAATGCAAAACGATGATCATCATAATATCGAGAAAAGAGATAACTTCCTGAAAGTCCAGCAACACCAAATAACATTAATGTGATAGTCACTAGGGTGCTTGGAAATCCAGCAACTCTCTGTAAAAATGGATCAATATAACTATAAGTTGTATAGTATCCAGCTGCAAAAAGGAATGTAATGATATAAGTAATCATTAGTCTTGAATTCTTGAAAAGTTCTGGAAGCTGATTGATAGAAAATGATTCTGTATTTTCTATCTTTGGGAATACGAATGCAAGATAGACAAGGACTAGGAATGAAATGACTGCCACACATAAGAAAGTCATTCTCCATCCAATCTGAAGTCCAATCATTCTACCAAGCGGCATTCCAAGAACCATTGCGATAGCAGTTCCGGTAATAATAGCACTGAGTGCTTTTGATTGATGTTCTTTAGATACGACACGGACTGCAAGTGGTGAAGCAATGGCCCAGAAAATAGAATGTGCACAGGCAACACCAATACGTGATACGACTAGAAATGGAAAACCAATGGAAATAACAGAGAGCACCTGGCATGTGGAAAATACAGTAAGTGTGCCTAATAAAAGTTTCTTTGGTTCTATTTTACATGCAAGTAACATAAGTGGCAGAGACAATATTGTCACAGTCCATGAGTAAGCTGTGATCATGACACCTGCTTGTGCTGCTGTCATGTTGAAATCATTGGAAATATCTGTCAACAAACCTATTGGCATGAATTCAGATGTATTTACTAAAAAAGCTGAAATAGTCATACCGATTAACGGAAGCCATTCTTTTAAAGACATTTTTGTTTTCATCTATATAACTCCTCCCCATTTGACTGGAAAATAATAGTATAGTCAGCTCTAGAGTGTCAATGAAAAGAGTGGTAATAGTTTGAATTTTAGTTTGTCAATAGTCTGAGACCAGGGTTATATGCTCTGATCTTTTTTTGCGTTTTCGATATCTTCTCTGATAAGTTTTTTAAATATCCCATTTTAGAATCAACACTATCAAGTTTTTCTATAATATCTGCATCAGTTTTTTTGTTTCTTCTCTGCTTTTCTTTCCTTCTTGATTACATTATGCAACAAATCTGTTTGAATAATAATGTATATTGATATGTTAAATGCCTCAACTTAATATTCTGTATTATCTTTCTCCAGTCCTTCTGCATCTGTCCTTGTTGGCACACGCAGGATCAAAACTGCAAACATGTGAATGTTTTCTAGGTGCCTTTATTTTTTTACCTATAGTTGATTTATCTTTTCCAAGAGTAGCAGTGATAGAAGCCTTAGTAGAATCATTTCTCTTTCTGCAAGGGCAAGATGCAGATTCTTATTTGATTTAGCTATGATAATCAGCTTTTCATGAAATAGAGAAACAGACATCACAGTAATTATAGAACTGAAGGAGAAAAAATAACTGAAAAGAAGTGAAAGACTAAACGCAACTTTGACCTGGGTGGAATTTAACTTCTCACTTTAGATAAAATACATGATAATAATTAATTATAGTATTTTATTGCATATCAGCGTATAATGGTAGATAAGGAGGATTGAAAGATTATGTCTAAGAAGTATTTATCTATGGATGGTAATACTGCTGCCGCTCATGTTGCATATGCATTTTCTGAAGTAGCAAGTATCTATCCAATTACCCCTTCTTCACCAATGGCTGAACATGCTGAAGAATGGGCTTCACAGGGAAGAAAAAATATTTTTGGCTCTGCTGTAAACGTAGTTGAAATGCAGTCAGAAGCAGGCGCTGCTGGGGCTGTACACGGTGCTTTACAGGGTGGTGCTTTAGCTACTACATTTACTGCATCTCAGGGTCTATTATTAATGATTCCTAACCTTTATAAGATTCAGGGTGAAATGCTTCCAGGTGTTTTCCATGTAGCTGCAAGAGCTCTTGCAACTAGTTCATTAAATATCTTTGGGGATCATCAGGATGTTTATGCCTGCCGTCAAACAGGTATCCCTATGCTTTGTTCACATTCTGTACAGGAAGTTATGGATTTAGCTGGTGTTGCACACTTAACTGCAATTAAAGCTGGTGTACCATTTATCCATTTCTTTGATGGTTTCAGAACATCTCATGAAATTCAGAAAGTAGAAGTTCTTGATTATGAAACTTTAGCTTCATTAGTAGATTATGATGCAATTAAGAAATTTAAAGCAAACGCACTTAACCCACATACTAATCCAGTAGAACGTGGTGGTGCAGATAATGATGATATTTATTTCCAAAGCAGAGAAGCTCAGAATAAGCATTATGATGCAGTTGTAGAAATTGCTGCAGATTACATGAAGAAGATTTCTGAAATCACTGGTAGAGAATATGCACCATTTACATACTATGGTGATCCAGAAGCTGATAGAGTTATTATCGCAATGGGTTCAGTTACTGAAACTATTGAAGATACAATTGATGAAATGGCTAAAGAAGGAGAAAAAGTTGGTGTTATTAAAGTACATCTTTATAGACCTTTCTCTCCAAAATACTTAAAGGCTGTTTTACCAGCTACTGCTAAGAAGATTGCTGTACTAGACCGTACTAAGGAAATGGGTGCTACTGGTGAACCATTATACCTTGATGTATGTTCAGTTATTAGAGATGCTGATACATTAGTGATCGGTGGTCGTTATGGTATGGGTTCTAAGGATACTACACCTCAGCATATCAAGGCTGTTTATGATCACTTAAATTCAGATAATCCATTTACAGGATTCACAATTGGTATCAAGGATGACGTAACTCATTTATCATTACCTGATGTTCATGGATTCCATATCAATTCTGGTGTTACTCAGTGCTTATTCTATGGTTTAGGTTCTGATGGTACTGTATCTGCAAATAAGTCTTCTATCAAGATTATTGGTGATAATACTGATTTATACTGCCAGGCTTATTTCGCATATGACTCTAAGAAGGCTGGTGGAGCAACTCGTTCTAACTTAAGATTTGGTAATAAGCCAATTAGAGCAACTTACTATGTAAATAGAGCAGACTTCATCTCTTGTTCATTAGACAACTACTGCTTAAAGTATGATATGTTGAAGAACTTAAAAGATGGTGGACGTTTCTTATTAAATACTGAATTTACTAAAGAAGAAATCGCTGATTATCTTCCAAATAGAGTAAAGAAACAGTTAGCAGATAAACATGCTAAGTTCTATATTATTAATGCCAACAAGATTGCTGGTGAAATCGGTATGGGTAGACGTACAAATACTATCCTACAGTCAGCATTCTTCGCATTAAATGAACAGATTCTTCCAATCGAAGAAGCTGTTACTAAGATGAAAGAAATGGCTAAGAAGTCTTATAGCAACAAGGGTGAAAATATCGTCCAGGCTAACTATAAGGCTATCGATGCTGGTAAAGATGCAATTGAAGAAGTAACTGTAGATCCAGAATGGTCTAACTTAACTGTATTACCATTAAGAAAACCAACTGGTGATGATTACTTTGATAACTTCGTAGCTCCTATCAATGCTCTTGAAGGTTATGATCTTCCAACTTCAGCATTCTTAGATAAGCTTGATGGTACTATGCAGAATGGTGTTGCAATTAAAGAAAAACGTGCAATTGCTATTCAGGTTCCTAAGTGGAAAAAAGACAACTGTATCCAGTGTAACCAGTGTGCTATGGTATGTCCTCATGCAACTATCCGTCCATTCTTAATGACTGAAGAAGAAATCAAGAATGCACCAGAAGATATTACTAATGATGTATTAAAACCAATTGGTAAGGGTGTTGAAGGATTATCATTCCGTATCCAGATTTCTCCTGATAACTGCGTAGGTTGTGGATTATGTGCATCTGTATGTCCAGGTAAACGTGGTGAAAAGGCACTTACAATGGTTCCAGTTAAGGAAGAATTAGAACATTCTGCTTTATCTGAATATGTTTACAACAATGTAGAATATAGAGATGACAAGTATCCTACAACTACAGTGAAGGGTGTTGGATTCATGAAGCCTTACTTTGAAGCTTCTGGTGCCTGTGCTGGTTGTGGTGAAACTCCATATTATCGTTTAGCTTCTCAGTTATTTGGTTCTGATATGAGAATTGCGAACGCTACTGGATGTTCATCAATCTATACTGGTTCAACTCCATCTACTCCATGTACTACTGATAAGAATGGTCATGGTATGGCTTGGGCTAACTCATTATTCGAAGATAATGCTGAATTTGGTTTCGGTATGAAGCTTGCAGAAAACTACATGTCTAAACATATCTTAGAAATCATTGAAGCAAATAAGAATGATGTAGAACCAGAATTAAAAGGAATTCTTGAAAAATATGAAGCTGTTAAGGGTCAGAGAGTAGAAGAAAAGGCTCTTTATAACGAATTAGTAGAAAAAGTTGAAGCTTCAGCTAATGAACCTATCAAGGAATTACTTGATATGAAGGGTGAATTAGTGACTAAGTCTCAGTGGATCATCGGTGGTGACGGATGGGCTTATGATATCGGCTACGGAGGATTAGACCACGTTCTTGCTAATGATCAGAATGTCAATGTATTAGTTCTTGATACAGAAGTATATTCTAACACTGGTGGACAGTCTTCTAAATCATCACAGGCTGCTTCTATTGCGAAGTTCACTGCAAGTGGTAAGAAGGTTGCTAAGAAAGACTTAGCTCAGATTGCTATGGCTTATGGTCATGTATATGTTGCACAGATTGCTTTAGGTGCTAACCCAATGCAGGCTATTAAGGCTATGAAGGAAGCTGAATCTTATGATGGACCATCATTAATTATTGCTTATGCACCATGTAATGAACATCATATCAAGGGTGGATTAATTAACTCTTCAAGACAGGAAAAATGGGCTGTTGAATGTGGTTACTTCAACTTATTAAGATACGACCCACGTTTAACTGAAGAAGGTAAGAACCCACTTACAATTGATTCTAAGGCTCCTGATTATTCTAAGTTCAGAGACTTCTTAATGAGTGAAAACAGATTCTCTCAGTTAGTTAAGATCAATCCTGAAAATGCAGAAGCATTATTCGATAAGTGTCTAGTAGATGCTAAACGTCGTCGTGCAAGAGCAGAAGCACTTGCTAAAGATTTTGATGCTGCTGAATAATTCATACGAAAGAGATAGTAGAAATGCTATCTCTTTTCCTTAGTATTTATAACATACCAAAAAGATAGGTATATTGCTTGCTATTTGTATTTATTATTTCTATACTAGAAGTGGGTGATGGATATGAAGAGTGTACTCATTAAAGATACAACAAGAGAAGAAAGAAAAAGAATCATACAAGAAGCATTGGACTGTAATGATTCTGCAGGATGTGAGAACTGCAGTGGATGCGGCTTGTTTGGGGCTGGAGATCCCTTTGAAATGTATGAAGATTATATAGAAGGTAAAAGAGAAATCAAAGAAATTAATATGGAATTTGTTTCACGCTACTTTGTGAGAGGTTAATCACATCGTAATATAAAGAGATGTCATATCATTGTGTGTACTAAAAAAACAGGGATTTAAATCCCTGTTTTTCTATTTCATGATTTCGTTGTATATATCATCAAGATTTACAACATTTGAACGATCAGTAAATTCAATCTTGATTGGATCATTTTCTTCATATCTTGGAATAATATGAATATGGAAATGATGCACTGTCTGGCCAGCGACTTCTTTCGCATTAGTAAGAATATTACATCCTTTTGCATGCATATTCTCTACAATCTTATTTGCAAGCTTCTGAGCCACTTTCATACAATGTGCCATCACTTCTGGGTCTGCTTCTAAAAAGCTATCATAATGTTCCTTAGGAATAACGAGTGTATGTCCATTAGTAGTCTGTGATAAATCTAAGAACGCAATACAAGTATCATCTTCATATACAACTTTGCCAGGAATTTCCTTTGCGGCAATCTTACAAAAAATACAATTATCCATCATATAAAACCTCCTGTCTTTATTCTAACACAAAAGAGACGCTCTCACGTCTCTTAGTCTACATATTTACTAGAAATTTTCTTGATCTGTTTCTTAACCTTTTTATCTTCAACAGTGAACTTATATTTCTTTAAATAATAAGATTCAATATCTGTTTTCACATCGCCAAGGTTTAATAAGTTTTCAACAATATCATTCTTCTGAGCATTCTTATCAGTGTTGTATACATATACAACTGCATATTTACCAGTACTTAATTTAACTGCTTCCTTATATACACCATCAGTCTTTAATGAAGTAAACTTGCTTAAAGCTTTGATGATCTTCTTATCAACTGTAGTAGTAGAACTCTTACTGCATACAAAACCTAAATCAGTAGAACTAGAACTATTTGCATTCATTAAAGCAGTCATTGCATCTGCATTAGTCACTGTCTTTAATGCTTTTAATGCATCAGATTCTTTACTATACTCAACAATCTTTAAATAAGAAACATTATATTTCTTACATACATCATTGAACTCTGTATCTAAATATTTTTCTTCTAATAGTTCAGATTTTGCTTCTGGTACAACGACTTCCTTCTCAAAAGCCTTTGCATTACTATAACCCTGATTCTTTGCATAAGTTTCAAAAGAACCAGAATATTCAGCATAACGATTCTTTTGTTCCTTTACTTTTGCATCAATTGCATCCTGGTCAGTAATCTCTTTTGCAGTGATCTTATTGTAAGCTTCATTTAATACTTCATTGGCACCATAGTTGTCTAATAAGTATTCATATAAACCTTTCTTAGTCACACTTACATCACCACTGATTACTTCTGTTGAACCATCCTTTACAGAACTTGTATAACCATCTTTATCAGCAGTCACAATATAAGCTGTAATCACTCCTACAACAAGGACAATCGCAATGACAAGTAATGCAATCATTTTCTTAGTAAGTTTAAAAGGTTTCTTTTCAACTTCTACTTTATGGATCTGTTTGTATTCTGCCATTCTCATTACTTCCTTTCTGCAGCTCTAGACTTTAAGCCTTCTTTAATTGCTTCATTGACTGCTTTTTTAATCTTTGCATCTTTATATTCAATATCATAAGTCTTGAATGCAAGATAAATGATTTGATCATCATAAGTAAGTAATGGAGACTGGATAGTCACATTCTTTAATTTCTTCTTAATCTTTTCTTTACTAGTAGAAGTACACTTTAAGATATAATAACCATCAGTACCTGTTAATACATCAGAAGTCTGTCCTTCAGTTAAAGAGAAAGCTGCTTCATTAATTGTACTACCATAAGTATTTGTTAAGTTACTTGTAGTATCTACAACACCTAAAGAACCTTTTGCACTCTTAGTCGTAGAATCATCTGAATAACTCTTAGCAACATCACCGAAGCTCTTACCATCCTTTAATAATTCCTGCACTTCTTCTAACTTCTCTTTTTCAGAATCAGTAGGATTAGAAATATCAGAAACAGAAATCTTAATCATAGAGATCATACGAGGTGTGGCAACCTTATAATAATCTTCGAATACAGTATCATAATGTGTCTTTACATAGTGTTTGACTAATTCTGCATACTGTAAAGAATAAATAAGTTTCTTCTTATATTCACTTTCACTTGCGTAGCCAGCACTCTTTAAATCGCTCTTAAACTGTTTTTCATAAGAATCTTCACCATATTTGCTCTTATAAGAATTCTTAATACTATCAAGCATATCACTTGCATTATCTTTCATATCACTTGTAATAGGATATTGTTTATTGATCAACTGATCAAGAACATACTGGAATGCTGCTGACTTACCTGAACTAGTAGAAATTAATGTATCATAAACATCATCTGCATAAACATGACCTTCACTAGTTGAAGCCACTACGCTCTTTCCATCTACAGTTTTACCACCACAGCCACTTAGTAATAAAACACTCGCTAAACATAGCGCCGCTATTTTTTTGGCTTTCATACGTACCCTCCTTGCGTAACATATATATTATACATGGTAGGTGATTTTTTTCAAATAATTACCCATGTTTCACATAAAAAGACATAATTCTTTATCATATTATTTGAGGTTGAACGTTTAATCTTTTATAATGATTCTCGAGGTGAAAAAAAGATGTCAGTTTTGAGTATAAAGGATCTTCATGTTGCGATTGGCGACAAGGAGATTTTGAAGGGAATTAATCTAACAATTAATACAGGAGAAACACATGCATTGATGGGTCCTAATGGAAATGGGAAGTCAACATTATTAGGTACAATCATGGGTCATCCTAAATATAAAGTAACTCAGGGTACAATCACATTAGATGGTGAAGATGTTCTTTCTATGAGTGTAGATGAAAGAAGCCGTAAAGGATTATTTTTAGGAATGCAGTATCCACAGGAAATTCCAGGTGTCACAAACTCTGATTTCCTCCGTTCTGCAATGAATGCGAGAAGAGAAAAACCATTAAGTCTTTATCAGTTTATTAAGGCTATGGACCATGCAACAGAAGACTTAGAAATGGATAGTAATTTAGCTCATCGTTATTTAAATGAAGGGTTCTCAGGTGGAGAAAAGAAACGCAATGAGATTCTTCAGATGAAATTACTAGAACCTAAATTCGCATTATTAGATGAAATTGATTCAGGTCTAGATGTTGATGCGTTACGTATCGTCGCTGATAATATCAATGAGATGAGAGAAACAAAAAAGGAAGACTTTGGTCTAGTTATGGTTTCTCACTATGAAAGATTATATGAATTAGTAAAGCCTACACATGTACATGTATTAGTAGATGGAAACATTGTAGTAGAAGGTGGCTTTGAACTAATTGAAAAGATCAACAATGAAGGATATGAATGGGTAAAGAAAGAATTAGGCATTGAACTCCAAAAAGAAGATGAAGACGTTGTTTCTATTGGGGTATGTGGCCATAAGGTGACAAGCAATGTATAGTTTTGAACACTATATTCATTTTGTGGATGGGAAGGTAACAGAAGATAATCTTCCTAAAGAAGTTGTTGTGAATGATACAACAATCACATTCAAGTATGGAGAACCCATTCAGCTTCATGTAGTGGTAGATGTAAAGAATGAAATGTCACTACATTATGTATTTGAAGACAATGTCCATGCAGAAGTGATTGAAACAAGACATGTTGAAGAAAACGGCGTATTAAATCGTACATTTACTAACGGTGCTTATTCACATGTTAATTTCTTTAATGAAAATGAAGGAACAGGAAAGAATACTTATCTAGATGAAGGACATTCTTCTCATGATAGTATGCTTCAGCTTGGCTATTCTGAATTATCTGATGCTTCTATTGAAGCCTCTTATACATTTGAATTAGATGGTGAAGGGGCAGATGTCAGATTAAGAATGGCGGCTTTATCAAAGGATAAAGAAAAGAAACATTATAAGGTGCATATAAAACATAATGCACCACATACTACTGGTATCATGGATAACTATGGTGTTGCGAAAGATGAAGCACATCTTGTGATTGATGGTATTGGTACAATTACAAATGGACAGAATGGTTCAGCATCACATCAGACAAATAAGATCATTGTCTTTGATCCAAAATGTTATGCAAGTGCAAATCCATTCTTATATATTGATGAATATGATGTCCAGGCCTCTCATGCAGCTGGTGTAGGGAAGATGGATGAAGAACATCTTTATTATTTACAGTCTCGTGGTTTGACTAAACGTCAAGCTATGCAGCTGATTACTTATGGTTATTTAATGCCAGTAGTCGAAGTTGTAGATAATCAGATGATCAAGGAACGTTTTGAATTGGCGTTATCAAAGGTAGGTGCTTAGTTATGGTGAATTGTAAGGATACAAGAAAAGACTTTCCAATGTTGGATGGAAAGACATTGATGCATGGCAAGCCACTGATTTATTTTGATAATGGTGCGACTACATTAAAGCCTCAATGTGTGATTGATGCAGTATGTGAATATTTATCTAGCTATTCAGGAAATGCCCATCGTGGAGATTATGATTTATCTCATCAGGTGGATGTTGCTTATGAAGAAGCGAGAGAAGCAGTTCAGCATTTTATTCATGCAAAGAGAAAAGAAGAAGTTGTATTTACAAGTGGTTCAACAGATTCACTTAACTTAATTGCGAATGGTTATGCCAAAACACATTTAAAAGCAGGTGATGAAATCCTTTTGAATGTGGCAGAACATGCCTCTAATACATTACCTTGGTTTGATGTCGCAGAGGAAACAGGGGCTGTTGTGAAATATATTGAACTAGATGAAGAAGGTCGTATGACATTAGAAAATGTCAAGAAGGCTGTAACAGAGAATACAAAGATTATTTCACTTGCGATTGTGACAAATGTATTAGGTTATGAAGTACCTATCAAGGAAATCACAGAATATGCGCATTCTAAAGGTATTATTGTAGTGGCAGATGGGGCACAGAGTGTACCACATATTGTTACAGATGTTGTACGTGATGATGTGGACTTCTTAGCTTTTTCAGGTCATAAGATGTGTGGTCCTACAGGTGTTGGTGTTCTTTATGGTAAATATGAGTTATTAGAAGAAACAAAGCCTACACGTTTTGGTGGAGGATCTAATTCACGCTATAACAGCTGTGGACTTGTCACATTAAAGGAACCACCTTATAAATTTGAAGCAGGTACACCTCATATTGAAGGTGTGATTGGCTTAGGTGCAGCTGTTAAATACTTACAGAGTATCGGTATGGAAAATATCCGTAAAAGAGAATTAGAATTACGTCATTATGCAATTGAGAAGATGTCTCAGTTGGATAATGTCACTGTATATAACCCAAACTCAGAAGGGGCTATTGCTTTTAATATTAAAGATGTCTTTGCGCAGGATGCAGCCAGCTTATTTAATACTTATGGTATTGCGGTTAGAGCGGGTGAACATTGTGCAAAGATTCTAGACGAGTTCTTAAAAGTAAGAACAACTTGTCGTGTCTCTTTCTATTTCTATAACACTGAAGAAGAAATTGATCAGTTTATTGAAGCATGTAAGAAAGGAGATGATTTCCTTGATGCATTCTTTGGATGATCCAATGATCATGAGAGAAATTATTATGGACCATTATCAGAATCCTAGAAACCATGGACTTGTAGATGATGATTCATATCAGAAAGTCAATATGGATTCAAGTACATGTATTGATGACATTGATGTCCAGGCTAAGTTTAATGGTGATGTAGTAGAAGATGTACGTTTTGATGGTGAAGCATGTGCCATTTGTACTGCCTCTACTTCTATCATGACTGAACTAGTTAAAGGAAAAACAAAAGAAGAAGCAGCGCATATTGTGGATAACTATATGCATATGATTTATGAAAAAGAATATGATCCAGAACTTCTTGAAGAAGCGATTGCGTTTAAGAATACGCATAAGCAGGCCAATCGTATTAAGTGTGCGACTCTAGGCTGGACTGGATTCTTAAAATTATTAGAAGGAAGCGAGGAATAGAGATGGCTATTGAGAATCTTAATATTCCACAAGCTGAAGTGATAGAAGATCATCCTGATGAGGATGTATCTGTCTTCAAAACACCTAAAGGGTTAAATGAAGATATCGTTAGAGAAATATCAGCCATTAAAGAAGAACCAGAATGGATGACTGAATACCGTATCAAGTCATTAAAACAGTTCTTAAAGATGCCAATGCCTAAGTGGGGTGTTGATTTATCTAAGATGGATTTTGATGATTATACATACTATAATCGTCCATCAGATACTAAAACAGATAAATGGGAAGAAGTACCAGAAACAATTAAGAATACATTTGATCGTTTAGGTATTCCTGAAGCAGAACAGAAGTTCTTAGCTGGGGCAAGTGCTCAATATGAATCTGAAGTTGTTTATCATAATATGCTTGAAGAAGTCAAAGAGAAGGGTGTTATCTTCTTAGATATTGATTCTGGATTAAAACAATATCCAGAAATCTTCAAGAAGTATTTTGATACTGTTATTCCATATTACGATAACAAGTTCTCTGCATTAAATGGGGCTGTCTGGTCAGGTGGATCATTTATTTATGTACCACCTCATACTAAATTAGATAAGCCATTACAGTCATATTTTAGAATCAATTCTGAACGTATGGCACAGTTTGAAAGAACTTTAATTATTGTAGATGAAGGATCTGATATCCATTATGTAGAAGGATGTACAGCACCTTCATATTCTAAAGATTCACTTCATGCCGGTGTTGTAGAAATTATTGTCGGCAAGAATGCACATTGTCGTTATACAACAATCCAGAACTGGTCTAAGAATATCTATAACTTAGTTACACAGCGTGCAAAAGTTATGGAAGGCGGATCAATGGAATGGGTGGATGGTAACATCGGTTCACTTGTTACTATGAAATATCCTTGCTGTGTTCTTGCAGGAGAAAGAGCCAAGGGTACAGTTATTACTATTGCGGTAGGAGATAAAGGTCAGATCATTGATTCTGGGGCTAAGATGATTCATGCAGCACCTCATACATCAAGTCAGATCATTTCTAAATCTATTGCCAGAAATGGTGGTAAGACAAACTATAGAGGACTTGTCCGTCATAACAAGAATGCGTATGACTGTAAGAGTAAGGTAGAATGTGATACATTAATTCTAGATAAGATTTCTACAAGTGATACAGTACCTACAAATATCATGGCCAATAATGATTCTATTATTGAACATGAAGCCACTGTATCTAAAGTATCAGAAGATCAGCTCTTCTACTTAATGAGCAGAGGTCTCACTAAAGCACAGGCAACAGAGATGATTGTCATGGGCTTCATTGAACCATTCAGCAGAGAATTACCTATGGAATATGCTGTTGAATTAAATCAGCTTATTAAGCTTGATATGTCAGAAGATGCTATTGGATAGAAAACAGATGGTTAAGAAACGTCTCGATTTAGAAGAAGAGACGTTTCTTTCTTATTCAAAAAGAATTGCCTCTTATCTAGAAGAAATGCCTGCATTTAAGAATGCGAAAAGAATTGGCTTTTATATGTCATATCGCCATGAAGTGGATACACTTCATTTGATTGAGAAATATATGTTAGGAAAGGAAATCTATGTACCAAAATGTGTAGGAGAAGAACTGGATTTCCAGAGAATATATAGTATGGATGATTTAAAAGAGGGGGCTTTTCATATATTGGAACCTTCTACTAATGAACATATGGATGTTAAGGGTTTAGATGTGATTGTAGTACCATTGCTGATGTTTGATAAGAATCATAATCGTATTGGCTATGGTCGTGGCTTCTATGATCGCTGTTTAAAAAAGACCAATGCTCTGACGATTGGTTTAGCATTTGATTTCCAGGAAGTAGAAAATACTCATCCTCACTCACTTGATGTTCCACTTAGTTACATAATTACACAAAAAGGTGTCTTCTAAGGCACTTTTTTATAGTAACAAAGGTATAAATTTGATATAATGGATATGATTATGAGGTGTTTTATATGGAAAAAAATGTTGTAAAGAATATTCTCGCAGACATTGATCTGCGTCAAAATCTAATAAAATTAAAAGGGTCAATGACAGCTGCTGATACATTAGATGGACCTATTGTAGAAAAATTATGTGATTGTTTATCTCATGAAGATCCTAAGGTAAGAAAAAATGCGGCATTACTACTTGGATATACTAAAAATTCTATGATGGCTTCTGTTCTTTTAGATGCTTATAAGAATGAAGAAAAGGACTTTGTAAAAGATGCTTATTTAAAAGGTATGAGTCATTATGATTGTAAGCCTTATATTAAGGAATTACAGGAAATCCAGAATGAACTCATGAATTCAGAAGTAGTAGACAGCAAGCATATCAAAGCACAATTAAAGGTATTAAATCCGATGATTCGTTCTTATTCTTATCATAAGAAGAAATCAATCCGTTTATTGCATAAAGAAGTCGATGTTATTCTTACAACACTTCCTTATTATCAATATACACTCTTTGAACAGGTGAAGCATTTACGTTATAAACCAGTCGGACAGGGCGTTTTAGTGCGTACAAAGGCTATTTACGACCTTCTAGGCTTACGTAATTATAGAGAAATGATTTTCCCATTATCAGGCTGTTCAGGACTTGTTCAGGATGGGCATTTAATTGGTAAACGTATTGCGCAAAGTAACTTGGTAGACGTACTACACCGTTTACATGATGCAGAAGGATGTTTCTATTATCGTTTGGTTGATCAAATGAGAGAAAAGAAATCAGCTGTTATCAATGATGTAGTTCAAGAACTCATTGAAGAAATGCCTTCACACTTACAGAATGTAACATCTGATTATGATATTGAAATACTTATTAGAGAATTAAAGCCAGGAACAGTGAATGTTTACTTAAAGTTGAGTTCATTAGACAATCCACGCTTTAATTATAGACGTGAAATTATTTCTAACTCAATGCAGCCTTATGTAGCAGCAACACTTATGGAAGTGGCTAAACCATATATGGGTATGCATTCTCGTGTATTAGATCCATTCTGTGGTAGTGGTGTTACACTTATTGAAAGATGTATGGCTAAACCAGTTAAGTTTGCAATGGGATTAGATATTTATGGAGAAGGCTTAGAAGCAGCTAAGAAGAATGCGATTGCAGCTAATCAGGCTATTCACTTTGTAAATAAGGATGCCAATCGTTTTGTGAATAATGAAATGTTTGATGAAATCTTTACTGATATGCCTACCTATGCACAGATGAAAGATACACGTGCTTTAAAGAACCTTTACGATAACTTCTTTAAACGTATCCACAGACACGTTTTACCAGAAGGGTATGTATTTATCTATACAACTGAAATATCTCTTGTAGAGAAGAATTTAAGACTAAATTCAGACTATCTCACACTTATAGAACATTATGATGTACCTAGAGGTAAGACAATGGCTTATTTCTTCATCATTCAGGTAAACAAATAGAGGTCCAATAGGACCTCTTTTACTATCTAAATAAATAACGATAACCTTGCCAGAACCACTGTTTCACTGTTTCTGGGTTATCTAAATAAAAACGTACACCAAATGCAAGTGCTACTAATATAATCACAAGTAATACTAATAACACAAAAGTCTTAATAAAAGTCATCACAGGATGTGATTTCTCTTTATACTTTACCTTCGTTTTAGTACGTTTAGGTAAAGAATGTGATCTCTTATGTTTCACTTTTGTCTTAACAACTTTTTTAACTTCAGGTTCTTTTTCTTCCTGTTGAATAGAATTCTCTCTCTTAGTATCCTTAATAGAGTCATCTTCATCATCGAACGTGAATCTTTGCATACTATCACCTCTCTGCTTTAAATGAATATAGTCTCTATTAGAGTATTTGTCAAATAAAAAAATGCTCCCATGACACAATAAAAGCTCTTGAATAAGGAAAGCAAATGTATGTGTCATTGAGAGCGGCCTTAACCAAGAGCCTTTAAAATGTACCTGTTTCCAGATACAATTAAATTGTAATCGTTCTTATAACAAAAAGCAAATGAAATACAAAAAAACTTGAAAAATTCAACAAAAATAAGAAAAAGAGTCATTTGATCAAATATACCTATATACAAAACTACAAAAAAGTTTCTATTTTTTGTTGACTTAGAGTGAATATGATGATAATATAGTACCCGCAGCGGAGGTTTAGCTCAGTTGGGAGAGCATCTGCCTTACAAGCAGAGGGTCAGCGGTTCGAGCCCGTTAACCTCCACCATTTTATTTTATAGCTCAATATTTGCCGACTTAGCTCAATTGGTAGAGCAACTGACTTGTAATCAGTAGGTTGGGGGTTCAATTCCTCTAGTCGGCACCAGTGGGGAGGTAGCGAAGTGGCTAAACGCGGCTGACTGTAACTCAGTTCTCTACGAGTTCGATGGTTCGAATCCGTCTCTCCCCACCATCTTTATTGGGATATAGCCAAGGGGTAAGGCAACAGACTTTGACTCTGTCATTTCACTGGTTCGAATCCAGTTATCCCAGCCATCTTTTTTGACTCGCTAGCTCAGATGGCAGAGCATCTGACTTTTAATCAGAGGGTCAGGGGTTCAAATCCCCTGCGAGTCACCATCTTGATGCGGGTGTGGTGAAATTGGCAGACACGCTAGACTTAGGATCTAGTGCTTCGGCGTGCAGGTTCAAGTCCTGTCACCCGCACCATTCTGAATGCAAACACCGAAGTATTCGGTGTTTTTTTATGCCTAAAAATAAAAAATCTACCAAAATGGTAGATTACATTCCATTATAGAAGAGAATTTGATGAGGGGAAGCTCATTAGTATCTCATATATTTTGGGAAGCTATAACAGAATGATGTGTATATTATAATACTCTAGGATAGAGTAGTAAATATGTATATGGTCATGAAATCCCTTGTATTTCATGACTGATTGTTTTAACATATTATTATAATTGAAATGGGAGCTAATTTGCTGAGAGTAGACATAAGTCTTGACCATGAAACCTGATTTGGATAATGCCAACGTAGGAATTTTATGAGCACCTTCTTTCAGCGTGCTCTTTTTTATGGAGGAAAAGAATATGAACTACATTAAGAAATTAAGAGAAGTAAAACCATTAGTACACAACATCACTAACTATGTAACAGTGAATGATGTAGCCAATGCGATTCTTGCAATTGGTGGTAGTCCTATTATGTCAGATGAGATCACAGAAGTGGCTCAGATGACTTCTATCAGTAATGCATTAAATATTAATATTGGGACTCTTAATCAAGTGAAGATTGCTTCTATGTTTGAAGCAGGTAAGGCATCTAATGCATGTCATCATATTACTGTATTAGATCCAGTAGGTGCTGGTGCGACTGATTTACGTACTAATACATGTAAAGAACTATTAGAACAGATTCATTTTGATGCTATCAAAGGGAATGTTTCAGAAATCAAGACTTTAATGGCTGGTACAGGTCATACTAAAGGTGTAGATGCATCTGTGGAAGATCAGAAGAACTCACATGATCTCATTGATGATATCAAAGCATTCGCAAAAGAATTGAATACAATTATTATTGTGACTGGTCCTGTAGATTATGTCACAGATGGTAATAAGTGCTATATGATCAATAATGGATGTAAAGAAATGAGTGCCATTACTGGTACTGGATGTATGTTATCAGGTATCTTAGGCTGTTTCTTAACAGTAGAAAATAGTGTAGATAGTGCTGCAGCAGCTGTTATGTCCATGGGTATTGCGGGTGAAATTGGTGCATCTAAATTAAAAGAAGGCGAAGGTAATGCAACACTTCGTACTTATTTAATTGATGCATTATTCAATATGACTGATGAAGAATTAGAAAAGAGTGGTAAATATGAAGTTCAATAATGATATGTTGAGACTCTATGCTGTGACTGATCGTCATTGGACAGGAGAACAGACTCTATATGAGCAGGTAAGAGATGTTTTAATGGGTGGTGCTACTTGTCTTCAGCTAAGAGAAAAAGACCTAGATGAAGCCTCTTTCTATGAAGAAGCAAAGAATATTAAAGAACTATGTCGTTTATTTGATGTACCATTTATTATTAATGATAATGTCATGCTCGCTAAGGAAATAGATGCAGATGGTGTTCATGTAGGTCAGGATGATATGGCTTGCGTGAAGGCGAGAGAAATACTTGGACCAGATAAGATCATTGGTGTGAGTGCACATACTATAGAAGAAGCAAGAATTGCGAAAGAACAAGGTGCAGACTATTTAGGTGTAGGGGCTATTTTCCCTACATCTTCTAAAGATGATGCAGAAGTATTAGGTATCAAGCGTTTAAAAGAAATGACTGAAACAGTGGATCTTCCAATGGTAGCCATTGGTGGAATCAGTTATGATAACTGCTTATTACTTAAAGATACAGGTATTGATGGTATTGCGGTTATTAGTGCTTTATTTGGTCAGAAGAATATCAAACAGGCTACTATTGATTTAAAGAAGCGTGTAGATGCACTTTATGAAACAATGCATACATGTTTAACTATTGCCGGTAGTGACTCTAGTGGTGGTGCAGGAATACAAGCAGACTTAAAGACAATGCTTGCTAATAAAGTATTTGGTATGAGCGCTATTACAGCCCTCACAGCCCAGAATACAACGGGTGTGACAGATATTATGGATGTTACTCCAAAGTTCTTAGAAAGCCAGATTCGTGCTGTATTTGATGATATCTATCCTGAAGCTGTTAAGATTGGTATGGTGTCTTCTAAAGCACTTATTCATACTATTGTAGAAATGTTGAAACATTATGATGCGAAGCATATTGTGGTAGATCCAGTCATGGTTGCGACAAGTGGCGCAAAGCTTATTAGTGATGAAGCTATTTCTACATTAAAGGAAGAATTACTTCCTATTGCTGAAGTCATTACTCCTAATATTCCAGAAACAGAAGTACTCACTGATATGGAAGTTAAGACTCTAGAAGATATGGAAATAGCGGCTAAGAAGATCTATGACACATATCATTGCGCTGTATTAGTCAAAGGTGGACATCAATTAAATGATGCCAATGACTACTTATACAATGGTGAAAAGGGTACTTGGTTTAAAGGACATAGAATAGACAACAGTAATACACATGGTACAGGATGTACTTTATCAAGTGCGATTGCATCCAACTTGGCTAAAGGCTATACACTAGAAGAATCAGTTAAAAATGCTAAAACATATCTTTCTGGTGCAATAGGTGCCATGTTAGATTTAGGTCAGGGAAGTGGTCCTATGGATCATGGCTATAATATCTAAAAGTACACAATAATTCCATAACTGTCTGGTATAATCTCTTTTAAGAGGTTAAGGGCATGAAAGAATTCAAAGCGTGGTTTATACTCATATTATTTATTTTGCTTCTTCGAGTAATATATCTATTACTTGAAGGTGGGCACATCTTATGAATATCCTCTAGATGTATCATCTGGAGGATTTTTTTATTTAACTTAAAAATTTACACATTAACATTCGCAAAGTTAAAATGAAATAAATTAAGTTAAAAGAACCCCCTATAGAAGAATCACACCTTCTATAGGGGGTTATATTATTTATTAAGTTTTTTCTGGTATTCTTTTAAGTCTTCTATGACGTTCTCTATTGTATCATATACCCAGCCAATCATTTCATCAGGAATATGCTGACTATAAAGTTCAGATAAATCCCTATGGAACTGGTTATGAACCTCTAATGCCTGATATCCCTTATCAGTAATACGTAGATATGTGACACGATGATCTGCAGAAGAACGTTCTCTTGTAAGAAAACCTTTATTCACAATAGTCTTCACATTAGTAGTTAATGTTCCTACAGTTACCTTTAATGTCTTTGCAACATTTGTCATAGTAGGAAACTGCTGCTTACTCACAGCCTCTATAATATGCATTTCATTCATTGATAACTCAGGAAAAGGACTATATTTAATATAATCTTCCTGTACTTTAATGGCGAGTTTGAAAACTGTATTAATAGAATCCATTAAATTATTCTTTTTCGCGTCCATAATTCCACTCCTTGACTCTATTCTACAATTTTATCACATATTTGAGAAGACTAATTATATACGACCTAATGATAATTCATTTAAGAGAATCGTATGTTTTTTCTTGTTTTCATCCTCTATCACAAGATGACAATTCTCATCTAAATATAAGAATTTCACTAAACCATACTCTTTATAGGGAATTGTCTTACCTCTTAAATAAGAATGACGATTCATGCCATCTAATAAAGATGCAAAAGGCATATGAAGCATATTCTTAAATGTATCAATAATATTTAACATCAGCTTTTCTTTATCAATAGGATGATTTATTACATCAGATAGAGAATAGTAAGAACCCTTACTAATATTTAACCCTGTCCCAATAATAATACCCTGTAAAGTATTCTCATAAATCGTCTCTACAAGAATACCTGCAATCTTCTGATTATTTACATATATATCATTTGGCCACTTAATGAATGCATTGATCTGTTTCATTCTTAGAACTGTCACAATCGCATAAGCCATAATGGCAGACACTTTTAAAGGATCCACGTTCTGTTTCATATAATAACTAAAGAGAAGCTGTTCATTCTTATTTGCCTCCCAGATATGATTAGAACGTCCTCGACCATGAGTTTGATAATGTGCACGGACAATTGTATCATCATCTAATTCCTGATAATGATCATGAATATACGTATTAGTAGAATCAATTTCTTCAAATTCTATATATTTCATTAGTCACCAATCGCAAAAGTGAGTTCAGCCTGTACAACAGTTTTACCATTGACTGTTGCTTTTGCTTCACCAATACCGATCTTACCTCTCATTCTTGTGAGTGTGCATTCTAATTCCATCACATCTCCAGGAATGACTTGTCCTTTAAACTTACATTTATTGATTCCTGCAAAGAAGACAATCTTACCTTGATGTTCTTCCTGACTTAATATCGCAATACATCCAGTCTGTGCTAAAGCTTCTACAATCAATACACCTGGCATCACATGATGCTCAGGGAAATGCCCCATAAACTGCATTTCATTTACACTGACACACTTAATGCCTTTCGCATATTCTCCTGGCTTATAATCAGTAATACGATCTACAAGCGCAAATGGATAACGATGAGGATTAATTTTCGCAATTTCATTACTATTTAGTTCCATTGTCATACTCCTTGAATATAATACTTGCATTATGTCCACCAAAACCTAATGAATTACTCATGACATAATGAAGATCTTTGTTAACACCAATATTTGGTACTACATTTAAATCACATTCTTCATCCTTTACCTGATAATTCAAAGTAGGAGGAATAAAGTTATGCTTTAAGGCTAATACTGATAGTACTGCTTCAATACCTCCTGCAGCTCCTAAACAATGTCCTGTATGACCTTTAGTAGAACTTACTGCAAGTTTGTATGCATGTTCCTTAAATACTGATTTAATCGCTTCAGTTTCACATAAATCATTTAAATGAGTAGAAGTACCATGTGCATTAATATAATCAATCACATCATAACTGATACCTGCATCATCTAATGCATTCTGCATGGCATAGGCACCACCTTCACCATTAGGAAGTGGGGCAGTAATATGATGGGCATCACAGCTTACACCATAACCAGTCATTTCACCATAAATATGCGCACCTCTCTTTAAGGCATGTTCTAATTCTTCAAGAATAAGAATACCTGCTCCTTCACCCATAACGAAACCATTTCTTTCTTTATCAAAAGGAATAGAAGCACGATTTGGATCAGTGGCATCACTTAAAGCCTTCATAGAAGTAAATCCACCAATACCTAAAGGAGTTACAGATGCTTCACAACCACCTGCAATCATGACATCCTGATAACCATCACGAATATTTCTAAATGCATCACCAATCGCATTTGTACCACCTGCACATGCAGTTACTGGGCAGGTACATAACCCTTGTGCATGATAAGCAATCGCAATATGACCAGCTGCTAAGTTAGAAATAGTCATAGGAATAAAGAAAGGAGATACTCTATCAAAACCTCTCTTTTCTCCTGTCTGATAGTTCTTTTCGATAGAACCTAAACCACCAATACCACTTGATACAATCACTCCAAAACGATGAGAATCAATGTTGTTGATATCAAGACCACTATCAAGCATTGCTTCGTGAGATGCAATCATCCCCATCTGGATAAAGCGGTCCATCTTCTTCGCTTCTTTCTTATCAATATACTTTGTGACATCAAAGTCTTTAACTTCACCTGCAAGAGTGACCTTCATACCTTTTGTATCAAATAAAGAAATAGGCGCAATACCACATCTTCCTTCTTCAATAGACTTCCATGTTTCTTCTACATTATGTCCAATAGGATTAATTGTTCCTATACCTGTAACTACTACTCTACGTTTTGTCATAAGCTCCTCCTTACATAGCCATTCCACCATCTACATGAATGGTCTGTCCTGTAATATACTTTGCATCATCACTTGCTAGGAATGCGATTGTCTTTGCGACATCTTCTACATGCCCAAGTGTACCTAAAGGAATAGATGCCTTTAAACCTTCTTTTACTTCATCACTTAATACTTCTGTCATATCAGTTTCAATAAATCCAGGAGCTACTGCATTCACAGTCACACCTCTAGGACCTAATTCTCTCGCAAGAGACATTGTCATACCAATGACACCTGCTTTACTTGCTGCATAGTTGACCTGTCCGGCATTACCAATCACACCTACGACAGAAGATAAAGAAATAATATGGCCAGACTTCTGTTTCATCATTAAACGGCTTGCCTGCTTCATACATAAATAAGTTCCCTTAAGATTTGTATTAATCACTGCATCAAAGTCTTCAGTTTTCATTCTTAAAATTAACTGATCTTTTGTAATACCTGCATTATTTACAAGAATATCAAGATGTCCAAAGTACTTCTTGATACTCTTGAAGATGTTTTCTACATCCTCTTCATGAGAAATATCACCTTCAACACATAATACATCTCTACCAAGATCTTTAAGCTTTTTTACTAATTCTTCAGCTAATACTTTATTCTTTTCACTTGCACGATAATTTAATGCAATATCTGCACCCTGCATGGCAAGTTCCATCACTGTCGCATGTCCAATACCTTTTAACCCCCCAGTGACAAGGGCAACCTTATTACTTAGTTTCATTTAATGCCTCCACACACTTCTGCAAAGAAGCCATATCTTCTACCTGATATGTCTTGATTTTTCTATCAATCTTACGGACAAAACCACTTAATACCTTACCAGGTCCAATCTCTATAATTGTATCCACACCACTATTAAGCATAGTACGAATACTATCTTCAAAATATACAGGACTCATGACTTGTTTCTCTAACATCTCCTGTACACTGCAATCTTCTAATTCCTTACCAGTACAATTGAAAATCACTGGGACATTCATTTCATGGAATGTAACATCTTTAAATACTTCATGAAGTCTTGTACTTGCATCCTTTAATAACAATGTATGGAAAGGACCACTTGTATTTAAAGGTACAGCTCTTCTTGCACCATGATCCAATGCCTTCTGACCTGCTTCTTCTACTGCTTTCTTTTCTCCTGCAATAACTAACTGTCCAGGACAGTTATAGTTCGCAATAGAAACATACCCATCACAGCCAACACATATATCAAGTAATGGTTCACGTTCAAGTCCAAGAATAGCCATCATGGCACTCTCAACACCTTCAGCTGCTTTTTCCATTGCGAGACCTCTTTCTCTTACAACCTGGATTGCTGTTTCAGGATCAAATACACCTGCTGCACTTAAAGCACTGTATTCACCTAAAGATAAACCACATACATAATCAGGTGTAATCCCATTCTTCTTTAAAAGAAGAGTCGCCATATTCGCAACTGCTACCATCGCAGGCTGAGTAAAACGTGTAGTACTAATAGTCTTTTCATCACTATTAAACATGATATCCTTTAAATCAAAATCTAACTTTACATTATCTAATAAGTTCTTACAGTCTTCATCATTTTCATAAAAAGACTGTCCCATACCTACATATTGTGTTCCCTGTCCTGCATAGATAAAACCGAGTTTCATACAATACCCTCCATTAATTCATCAATCAGATCACTTACATGTACAAGTTTGTCAATGCGATATCCGTTTGTGCCAGTAAATACAAGACCATTCTCACAATCACCATTTACCGCATTAATTAAAGCTTGAGTAATACAATAAGGAATAGACTTCATATCACAGCTTGCAATACATCTAAAACATCTCTTAATAGGATGTGTCTTTTCCATAAAAGGTGTCATAAAAGCGCGTCCTGGCATACCAACAGGAGACTGTACAATCTTGATATCTTCCTTCTTACCGTTAATAAAATAATTTTTATACTTCATTGAAGCATCACATTCATAAGTACCAATAAAACGTGTACCCATCTGAACACCATCCGCACCAGCTTCTAACATCTCTTTAATATCTTCATTAGTATAGATGCCACCAGCTACAAAGACTGGAATAGAATGATTAAATAGCTCTTCAAAGCCTTTCACAACTTCTTTAACATCCTTCAAGATATCCTTTAGAGAAGCACATGTATTCTCTAATAGTTCTTCCTTCTTAAATCCAAGATGTCCACCTGCTTTATATCCTTCAATCACAATAAAGTCAGCTGTACGATCATATTGACGTTTCCATTTGTTTAATATCAAACGTGCAGCCTTACCAGAAGATACAATAGGTGCAATGGCAGTCTTTTCATCCACATATTCAGGAAGCTTTAATGGTAAACCAGCTCCAGAAATAATCGCATCTACACCACTCTTAACAGCTTGTTTGACATGCTGTTCATAATCACTTAAGGCTACCATGACATTGACTGCTACCATGCCGTTATTATTTGAAATCTCTTTAGCACGTTTGATTTCTTCATCAATCGCTTCTAGATTCGCTTTCTTTGTATCTTTAAGAAAAGAAGGCTTTTTAAAACCAATCTGAGCTGTAGAAATAACACCCATTGCGCCTTTCTTAGCTACATTTCCAGCTAAAGAACTTAAGGAAACACCAACACCCATTCCTCCCTGAATTAAAGGGAGAGATAAAGAATGTGATCCTATTTTCATAGATGAACCTCCATCACACGCTTCTTTTCTTCTTCATATTCTTTAAATAAACCTTCAATGATGTCTTTAAGACTTCTTTCTTCATGCACCATACCAGCTACCTGACCACTCATTAAAGAACCGGTTTCTACATCACCTTCAAATACAGCGCGTTTTAAAGAACCTAATGTATACTTCTCTAGTTCCATCATTTCGGCTCCTTCTTTTTCTTTCTTAATATAAGTACGTGCCATCTTGTTCTTTAAGATACGTACAGGAGTTCCAGCAATACGTCCAGTTACTGTTGTATCAGTATCTTTTGCCTTAATAATCGCATTCTTATAGTTCTGGTGAATAGGACATTCTGTACTTGCAAGAAGAATAGTACCAACCTGTACACCATCAGCACCAAGTGCAACTGCTGCAAGAAGCTGTTTACCACTTGCAATCCCACCTGCAACAATCACAGGAATATTCACTGCAGCCTTTACCTGTGGTGCTAAAGCCATAGTAGTCAATTCTCCTACATGACCACCAGATTCAGTTCCTTCCGCAATAACGGCATCCACACCTGCTTTTTCCATACGTCTCGCAAGGGCAACACTAGGGACTACAGGCATCACAATAATACCTGCTTCCTTCCATTTCTTAATATAAATACCTGGATTACCAGCACCTGTTGTAACAACAGGTACTTTTTCTTCTACCACAATATCAGCCATTTCTCCTGCTTGAGGATGTAATAACATCAAATTAACACCAAAAGGTTTATCAGTAAGTTTCTTTGCTTCACGGATATTTTCTCTTAACATTTCAGGAGACATACCACCACCTGCAATAAGTCCTAAACCACCTGCATTAGATACAGCTGCCGCAAAAGCACCTGTCGCAATATTAGCCATACCACCCTGAATAAGAGGGTATTTAATCTTTAATGTTTCATTTAACCACATAGTCTTCTCCTTACCACTCTATCAGATTGGCACCATAAGTTAGTCCTGCACCAAAACCAACACAGAGTATCTTCATACCTCTTTTTAATAACTTCTTTTCATTCATCTCTCCAAGTACAAGAGGAATACTTGCAGCAGATGTATTACCATATTCATCGACATTCAGATAAAACTTATCCGATGTTATTTTCATTTTCTTATAGACATGACGAATAATTCTTTCATTCGCCTGATGCACCACAAAGTAATCAATATCATCTTTAGTAAGTGATGCTTTCTCTAATACTTTCTCTATACACATAGGAAGAACTCTTGTCGCAAACTTAAATACTTCTTTACCTTCCATATGTAAATAATCATTCTTTAAACCATAAAGCACTTCTTCATTGCCTTCTGATCCTTGATAATCACAAAATAATTTATTTTCTTTCTCTACGACAACAGCACCAGCCCCATCACCAAACAAGATGCATGTTGTACGATCTTTCCAGTCAATGAGATTTGAAAGCTGTTCAGCACCAATAATTAAGGCATAACGCTTATCACTTGTATAAAGTAATGAACGTGCCACTGATAATGCATAGACAAACCCACTACATGCCCCGTTTAAATCAAACGCAAATACATTATTATTTAAACCTAAACGTTCCTGTAAGAGACAGGCAATAGAAGGGGTATTATAGGGAGAAGACATTGTTGCCACAATAATGATTCCAATATCTTCTTTATTGATGTTGTTTAATGCCTTTAAAGATGCCTTATAAGCCATATCTATAAGTGTTTCATCTTTACATATATGACGTTTCTTGATACCAGTGCGGGGGTAAATCCATTCATCACTCGTATCAACTATCTTTGATAGATCATCATTAGTCAGTACATTCTCAGGTACATAATATCCTGTATCGATGACAGAAATACCTTTATCCATTCTTCCATTCTCCAATCTTACGATATCTGTTATATCTCTTGCGTATTAAAGTATTTACATCCATTGGGACTAGAATATCTAACTGTTCTCTAATCACCTTACGTATATTTCTATATACAGCGACAGGATTTGTAGTCATACCACCTAGAGGTTCCTTGATGATTTCATCAATAATCCCATAATGATATAAATCTTCAGCTGTCATCTTCATGACTTCACATGCTTCCTCAATACGTTCTCCTTTCACATCTTTCCAAAGAATAGATGCAAAACCTTCAGGAGATAAAACAGAATAAACCGCATTCTCTAACATAGCTAAGTGATCACCGATACTTAGGGCTAAAGCACCACCACTTCCCCCTTCACCAGTAATAATCACAATAATAGGAACCTTTAAATCACTCATCATCATCAGACTCTGACCAATCGCTTCACCAATACCATTCTCTTCAGAACTAATACCAGGATAAGCACCCGGAGTATCAATAAAAGTAATAATAGGACGATGGAACTTCTCTGCCTGTTTCATTAAACGCATCCCTTTGCGATACCCTTCAGGACTTGCCATACCAAACTGACACTTTAAATTTTCATCAATGCTTCTTCCTTTTTGATGTCCGATAATTGTGACGGGCATGTTATTAAACATCCCAATACCACCGACAATTGCCTGATCATCCTTGAAATAACGATCACCACGCATTTCTACAAACTCATCAAACACATGATCAATAAACTCATGTATATGAGAACGTTCAGGCTTTCTCGCAAGATAAACACGATCATATGCACAAAGATGTGAATATGTCTCTTTCTTATAATCATTGATTGTTTCTTCAATCTTACTGGAATCTATTTCTCTATCATTCTTAATGATTGCAAGCTTCTTTTCTAGCTCCGCAATCTTTTCTTCCTTTTCCTTTAAAGACATATAAACCTCCTTATGCATGCATACGTAATAATAAAGCCAATGTGTCACGCATCTTCTCACGTTCCACAATCATATCTACAAAGCCATGATCTTCTAAGAATTCAGCACGCTGGAATCCATCAGGTAGCTTTGTCTTCATAGTACTTTCAATAACTCTAGGTCCTGCAAAACCAACTAAAGCTTCTGGTTCTGCAATATTAATATCACCAAGCATTGCGAATGATGCAGTGACACCTCCTGTTGTAGGGTGTGTTAAATAAGAAATATAAAGAAGTCCAGCATCTAAATGACGTTTTAATGCAGCACATGTTTTACCCATCTGCATTAAAGAGAAGATGCCTTCCTGCATTCTTGCACCACCACTTGATGTGAAAATAATCAAAGGTAATTTCTTTCTTGTTGCCATTTCAATTGCACGTGTAATCTTTTCACCAGCCACACTACCCATAGAAGCCATCATAAAACGATGATCCATCACAACGACAATTGTACGCATATGATCAATACGACCACCTGCCACTACAACCCCATCATGTAATCCTGTCTTATATTCATACTTCTCAAGTTTTTCTTCATAACCAGGGAATCCTAAAGGATTTCCTGATTTCATAGAAGTGTAGTATTCCTTATACTTGCCATGATCAAATAACGCATCTAAACGTGCATAAGCATTAATAAAGAGGTGATGACCACATTGTGGACATACCTGCAAATGATTCTTTAAATCAAGTGTACGAATTGTATTATTACAATTAGGACATGCCTGATATAACCCATCAGGCACTTCCTGTTTCTTGACTTTGTTGTCTTTATTTAAATAACGACGAAAGTCCTGTAACTGTTGTTTTCTTTTCTTCCAGATACTATCCATTTTCACTCACCATCTCATCTAAATGTGTTTCAATAAAGCTTGTATTAAAATGTCCTTTAATATAATCAGGCTGATGTAGGATATAGAACTGTAATGTCTGGTTAGTTGTAATACCTTCAATCACAAGTTCACTTAAAGCGCGTCTCATACGCTTAATTGCTTCTAGTCGAGTAGGGGCATGGACAATCACTTTTGCGACCATTGAATCATATTGAGTAGGGAGTGTATAACCTGTATATAACATCGTATCCACTCTAACACCTGGTCCTCCAGGTAAATGCATGAAGTTTACCTGACCAGGACATGGTCTAAAGTTATGGAAGGGATCTTCCGCATTAATACGACATTCAATAGAATGACCATGTAAAGTAATATCTTCCTGTTTAAAGCTTAAAGGTAAACCTGATGCAATACGGATCTGCTGCTTAATGAGATCAATACCAGTGACCATTTCAGTAATAGGATGTTCTACCTGGATACGCGTATTCATCTCAATAAAGTAATAGTTGTTGTGTTCATCTAAAACAAACTCAACAGTTCCGGCATTGGTATAACCAGCGCCCTGTGCAGCTTTGACTGCAGATTCACCCATTTTCAAACGTAAAGATGCATCAAGTGCCTTACATGGTGCTTCTTCTATCATTTTCTGATTACGTCTTTGAATAGAACAGTCTCTCTCACCTAAATGAATTACATTGCCATGTTCATCCGCTAAAATTTGGAACTCAATATGCTTAGGATTCAATACAAGTTTCTCTACATACATATCATCATCCCCAAAGCATGCTTTGGCTTCTGCCTTGGCAGTCATAAAGGCATTCTCTAGTTCATCTTCACTAAAGGCCTTACGCATACCACGTCCTCCGCCGCCAGCACTCGCTTTAATAAGCACAGGATAACCAATCTCATTCACAACTTCTTTTAATTCTTCATATGTATTGACTGAACCATTAGATCCAGGTACAACAGGCACACCTGCTTCAATCATCATTTCTCTTGCCTTAGATTTATTACCTAATGCATCAATAACATCACCCTTAGGACCAATAAACTTCAGTCCACAGGTTTCTACAAGTCTTGCAAAATCACTATTTTCAGATAAAAAACCAAAACCTGGATGAATCGCCTGACATCCTGTCTCAACAGCTGCAGTAATAATTGCTTCCTTATTTAAATAACTATCAGCACTCTTAGGACCACCGACACATACTGCTTCATCCGCTAACTGTACATGTAATGCATTCTGATCAGCCGTAGAATAAATGGCTACCGTTAAAATATCCATCTCTTTACATGCACGAATAATACGAACAGCGATTTCTCCACGATTCGCAATTAAAATCTTCTTAAACATACTATTCCTCGATGATCATTAAAGTCTGATCAAAGCTGACTAAATCTTCATCCTTCACTAATAGAGAACGGACAGTACCATCTACAGGTGCTTTAATTTCATTCATGACCTTCATGGCTTCAATAATACATAATGTCTGTCCCTTAGTGACTTTTGACCCTTCCTTGACAAAAGGCTGATCATCTGGGGAAGGAGAAGAATAATAAACTCCTACAAGAGGGGCCTTTACTTCTGTACCACTAATAACTGGTTTTTCTTCCTTTACTTCTTGTACAACAACAGGCGCACTTTCACTAGATACAGTGACAGGTGCAGTTACCTGCACCTGTTGACTCTTTTCAAGTTCAAGTTTCACGCCTTCCATTTCAATTTTCATCTTATCGATATCAGCTTGTTCAAAAGCTTCCATCAACTCTCTGACTAAATCCATAGAAAACCTTCTTTCTTTGAAATTCAAACTATTTATTTAAAAAATTAAGCATTTGCTTCTAAGTAATCAACAATGTCCTTTACAGTAGCCATCTTGTTGGCTTCTTCATCAGGAATTTGTACATCGAATTCATCTTCTACAGCCATAATTAATTCAACGGCATCTAATGAATCTGCATCAAGATCATCCTTTAAAGATGCTTCTAATGTTACCTGTTCTTCATCACAGCTAAGTGAATCTACAATAATATCTTTTACCTTATCAAATGTTGTCATGTTTATATCCTCCTTATGACAATACTGTCTTTTTTAATACAATCTTTTCTAATTTAAATGCGATCATGCAGCTGACTGCAATCTTTAGTGCATCACCAAGTAAGAATGGTAATACACAAGTCATTAATGTACTTAGAAGTGATGCTTTCATTGTATACATGAAGTAAATACTTCCAAGTCCATAAGTAATAGCCGTTCCAATAATCATGGCAAGAATATGTCCTTTAACTGAACGGTCATGAGTAATAATAGTACTCATCACTAATGCCATAATAGGAAAACTGAATAAGAAGCCTCCTGTTGGACCTATAAGAGCACCCATACCACTATTGAAATTACTAAATACTGGAAGACCAATAGCTCCCATAATCAAATAACAAAGCACTGTATAGAATGCGTGATTTGGTGTCAATAGACACGCAATGAGATAGATGGCCAGGGTTTGCAATGTGATAGGAACAGCTGTAGGCAATGCCACAGAAATCTGTGATAAACAGATGAGAACCCCTAACATCAATGCATCTCTGACTAGATTTGAAACATTAGATTTCATATCATTCTCCTTTTCACTACTTGGAATATCAAACTATTCCTTGACTTGCATTATAGACCTTTGATTTTAAAAATCAAATAAATTAGCAATAAATATGACAAAAACGCCATAATTGTACAACAAACATACTAGATTGAAATTAAAACTAATAGAACAAGCACTTACATTTAAATCAAATATGTTGATAAATGGCATAAAAAAGAGAATAATAGAAATAAGAAAGTGAGGGATATATATGAAAAAGATCACAATGTTTTATTTAGAAGAGTGTCCATTTTGTCAGAAGGCAAAAAAAGCGATGGATGAACTTATGACAGAAAATAAAGCATATCAATCATTAGATATAGAAAAAATTGAAGAAAGTGAAAATGTCGCTTTAGCTGAAAATTATGATTATTATGCAGTTCCTTCTTTATTTATTGGAAAAGAGAAGTGCTTTGAATGTACAATCCAGGATGATTTTGATTCAATCAAGGCAAACTTCAAACGTGTATTTGATGAGGCTTTAAAATAATGGGGCATTTCTATTTTACACGCCATGGTCAGACAATCTGGAATGTAGAAAATAAGATCTGTGGGGTAACGGACATTGCCTTAACAGATCTAGGACATAAGCAGGCTATAGAACTCGGACATTATATTAAGGAACATCATATCCATATAGATCAAATTCTTTATTCACCATTAAGCCGGGCAAAGGATACGGCCTTACATATATCTGAAGTAACAGGTATACCAGCAAGAGAAGAATTGAGACTTAAGGAACAGAACTTTGGGAAATATGAATCTACACCTAGAGATGGAGAAGAATTCAAGCAGGCAAAGACATGTTTTGTGAACTCTTTTGAAGGAGGAGAAACAATGTTGCATCTTGCTCATCGTATCTATAGTTTATTAGATGATGTGAAGAAGGATGATGAACATGTTTATCTTTTAGTTGCCCATAATGGTATTTCGCGTATTATTGAATCTTATTTCCATGATATGACCAATGATGAATTTTCTGCCTTTGGTATAAAAAACTGCGAATTAAAGAAGTATGAGTATTAAGAAGTACAACAAGTACTTCTTTTTATTGTTGAATATGTGACCGATTTCATTATAATAAGATAGAGATGGAGGAATAATAGAATGAGACCAAAAATACACTTTACAGCACCTAGAAACTGGGTCAATGATCCTAATGGGCTAACTTATTTTAATGGAGAATATCATATCTTCTACCAGCATTTCCCATATGATACATCATGGGGCACAATGCATTGGGGACATGCAGTCACTAAAGATTTTCAGACATTTAAGCATCTCCCAATCGCTTTATATCCTTCTAAGGATTATGACAGAAACGGAATCTTCTCAGGTTCCGCATTAAACTACAATGGCAAGATGTATTTATATTACACTGCCATCAAGTATCGTATTGAAAACCCTGAATATATCCATAAGCCACTTATTAAGGATGACTTAATTGCATCACAGGCATTACTTATTAGTGATGATGGATATCACTTCAATAATAAAGACGCAAAATATAAGGTTGTTGATGTGATTACTGATCCTTCTTTAGGACATGATCAGCATACAAGAGATCCTAAAGTCTGGTTAGGTAAGAACGGACATGTTTATATGATCCTAGGAAGTAAGGTTCCAAATGGGGATGATTTTGATGGAGAAGTATTATTCTATGAAAGTGAAGATGGAATGACATTTACTTATAAGAATAGATTCGTCGATTCTTCAATTGGAAACATGTGGGAATGTCCAGATCTATTTGAATTAGATGGACAGTACTTCTTAGTTTTCTCACCTGAAAACTTAGATGGTTATCCACGTCCTAATAGTAATGCAGCTATTATGCCAGTTAACTTTGATGAAGAAACATGTACAATGTCTAAGGCAGGAGACCTTATGTTTATTGATTATGGCTTTGATTTCTATGCCCCTCAGACATTCTTAGATGAAAACAATAAACGTACTATTTTAGGATGGATGAGAATGAAGGAAGTCTTAGAAGGTGAAGAATGGATTGGTTTATTCACAATGCCACGTCATCTTTCTTATAAAGACGGACATGTTTATCAGGATGTACATCCATTAATTAAGAATACATTTGTGCATACAACAGATACTATTGATTTTGATGAACCTTTCTTAATGAAAACAACATTAGAAGACAATGAAACAATCACTTTAGGTGGTGTTAAGATTTCTTATGTTGATGATCAGTTAGTCGTAGATCGTACAGCTGTATCTGTAAATAATGATGATTTATACAATATTCATAAAACACCTGTCTTAAATGGTCAGTGTGACTTAGAAATCTATTATGATGAAGGTATTATCGAAATCTTTGTGAATAATGGTTATTATGTAGTGAGTCAGATTATCTATCATCTACAGGAAGAAGACACACATATCTCAGACTGCATTATTTATACAAGATAAATCATTTGCATATTTCTCTTAAATTGTATATAGTTAGTATGTACTAACTAGGAGGCATACATATGATGAGAGATATACTTGTGACTTTGTGTTCACTTGGATTTGTATGTATCAGTCAAAAAGTGAAGACACAATTAAAATATTATGCATACAGAAATCAGAAGGGACATTAATCTCTTCTGTTTTTTTTGATAGAATAGATACAAGGGAGGACTATATGATGAGGAAAGTATTATTTTTTGATATCGATGGTACATTGGCTATTCATGGACATATTCCAGAATCTAATAAGAAAGCGTTAGAAGCATTAAAAGAAAAGGGTTATGATACATTTATCTGCACAGGACGTGCACCTTATTATGCAGAGAATCTTTTTGGAAAACTGGTTTCAGGTATTATTTCATGTAATGGTCGTTATATCAGTTATAAGAGTGAAAAACTTCATGGTGTGCCTTTTACACCTGTTGAAGTAGAAGAACTAAAAAAGAAACTAGATAATCTAGGATGTGGAGGACTGTTTGTCTCTGATACATTCTCTAGCCCTTATCATCTAGAAGGAGATGTACTCACACATGTAAAGAAAGAATATGGTGAAGAACATATTAAAGACGAAGAAGGTACTTACTATACATGTGATTTCTTCTATGATACGTTAGAAAAGAGAGATACGATGATAGAAGCCTTTAAAGGAGAATGTGTGATTAATGATCATGGTGGTACTGGTTCATGTGATACTTCTACTCTTGTCTTTGATAAAGGACATGCAATCAAGTATATTATTGAACATTTTTCACTTACTAAGGATGATGCCTATGCTTTTGGTGATGGCTATAATGATCAAGCCATGTTTAGAGAAGCAGGACAACGCATAGCGATGGGAAATGGTGTAGATGTCTTAAAAGAAAAAGCGACTTATATCACTGATACAGTGGACAATGAAGGAATCTATAAAGCTTTGAAACATTATAAGTTACTTTAACTTTAAAATGTGGCATAATAATCCGAGGGAGGATCACTATGAAACAAAAAACTGATTTTCAAACATTTATATCTTACTTTAAACCACATCGTCGTCTATTCTTTTTAGACCTTGCATGTGCATTAATGATTTCTTTAATTGATCTCGCTTTTCCATTTGTCTCTAGATGGTGTATGTATACATTATTACCAAATAGTATTTATAAGACATTCTGGATGGTGATGATCATCTTCTTATTGGCTTATTTGGTTCGCTCATTCTTTACTTATATAATTTGTTATTATGGACATACATTTGGAATTCTTGTAGAAGCAGATATGCGTAAAGACTTATTTGAACATATGCAGTCATTAAGTTATGGTTATTTTGATAATAATCGTATTGGACAGTTAATGAGCCGTTTAACGACTGATTTATTTGATATCACAGAACTTGCACATCATGGACCAGAAGACTTATTCATCTCTACTGTGACTATTATTGGTTCTATTATTATCATGTTCACAATTGAATGGCGTTTAGCTTTGGTTATTGCGATTATGATACCTGTTTTCATACTTGTTGTATGGAAATCACGTCACTCTATGAGTGAAGCTTCAATTCGTGTTAAACAGAAGGTTGCAGTCATCAATACTGATATCGAATCAGGACTCACTGGTATGAAAACAGCCAAGGCTTTTGCGAATGAAACAATTGAACAACAGAAGTTCAATACATCCAATGATACATATAAAACATCTAAAAAACAGTTTCATAAAGCTATGGGACGATTTAATGCGATTATGGAATTCTTTATGTGTACATTATCACTTATCGTTATTGCGGTAGGCGGTGCTCTTATTATGCAGGGGCAGATGGATACAATTGATTTGATTACTTTCAGTTTATATGTCTCTACATTTGTGAATCCAGTGCGTAAATTATCTAACTTTGCGGAATTATTTGCGAATGGAACTGCAGGTCTTCATCGTTTTGTAGAATTACTTAACACAAAACCTCAATTAGAAGATCGTCTGGATGCAAAAGAACTCACACATGTATCTGGACAGATTGATATTGATCATGTCAGCTTTGCGTATGAAGAAGATAGAAATATCTTAACAGATATTGATTTACATATTCATCCAGGTGAAACACTTGCGTTAGTAGGATCTTCAGGAGGAGGTAAAACAACTTTATCTCAGTTGATTCCTAGATTCTATGATGTTACAGAAGGGGCTATCTTGGTAGATGGTCATGATGTCAGAGATGTGACTCAAACTTCATTACACAACAATATTGGTGTAGTCTCTCAGGATGTCTTCTTATTTGCGGATAGTATTGCGGAAAATATCCGTTATGGTAAATTAGATGCGACAATGGAAGATATTATTGAAGCGGCAAAACTAGCAGAAATCTATGATGATATCATGGAAATGCCTGATGGCTTTGAAACTAATGTAGGAGAACGTGGTGTATTATTATCTGGTGGACAGAAGCAGCGTATCTCTATCGCAAGAATATTCTTAAAGAATCCACCTGTTCTTATTCTAGATGAAGCCACAAGTGCATTAGATAGTGTTACTGAAGCTAAGATTCAGGAAACATTTGATAAGTTATCACAGGGACGTACTACTATTGTGATTGCGCACCGTTTATCTACAGTCAAGAATGCAGATCGTATTGCGGTTATTGATGAAGGAAGAATCATTGAACTAGGAACGCATCATGAATTATTAGAAAATAATGGCGCTTATGCACAATTAGTACATACACAGGAATTAATGAAATAAGAAAACGACCTCGCGGTCGTTTTTTAAATAAAGTAATAAATTGTATTCATAACTCCTGCAAGGAGCATGACAAGAATAGGATCCCACTTATACTTAGTAAGTAATATAACACATATACCAAATATCACTACAAGATGGATCTTAAATGTATTGAAGCTTTCACCAAAGAATGCAGTGGTAAGAATAGAGACACCTGCAGTCGCAATTAATGCAACAACGGCTGGTCTTAACATCTTTAAAACACTCTGCAACTTATCCATATGTCGATATTTGAGATAGAAATAACTGATGATACCGACAATAATACATGAAGGTAATACACAACCTATAGTGGCACATATTGCGCCAGGAATGCCGGCAATCTTGATACCGACAAAAGTTGCTGAATTGACGGCAATAGGGCCAGGTGTCATCTGTGAAATAGATATAAGATCAGTGAATTCAGAGACAGATAACCAATGATGGGCTGTAATCACCTGCTGCTTAATAAGCGGCATAGCTGCATAACCACCACCAAAACTAAATGCACCCACCTGCAAGAAACTTAAGAATAATTGTAGATAAATCATGACTGTACCCCTTTCATAGAATAAAGTAATCCAATCATGATACAAACAATAATGACTATCATGACATTGATATTGAATATATAATTGGCGACAAAAGCACCAATCATAATAACAGGATAAAGCTTATTTTTCTCTTTTAAGAGACCGCTACCCATTTCGAAGCATACAGATGCAATGACTGCACCGACTCCTGCCTGCATCCCTTCTAACATAAGAGATACAATCAGATTAGTCTTAAATATTTCATAAAAGACAGAAATGACAGATATGATTACAAAAGGAGGAATGATTGTGGCGAGTACTGAGATGAATATTCCTAGTAGTCCTGCCATCTTATATCCAACTACAATAGCCCCATTGACCGCAATAGGCCCTGGTGCACTCTGTGCAATAGCTACTAAATCTAACATCTCATCTTCATCAATCCAATGATAATCATCCACAAACTTTTTTCTCATTAAAGAGACGATGACATAGCCTCCGCCAAAAGTAAAAGCACTTAAGTATAGAGTAGAAAAGAAGAGTTTCACTAATTTATTCTTCAAGATATTCACCTTCCTGTAGTCTGTATTATATCATTTCATTTATGAAAAAAACCAGTTTTTCAACTGGCTTAACATTCACACCCTACAAGTAGTCCACCTATTTCAGCATAATAAGTACATAGACCACCCATTGGATATACAATAATATCCGCATTTGGATAAAGTTCTAAAATCTTATCTCTGACATTATGTGCAAGTTTTAAATTATCTGCATGTGAGATACGTACCTTACCACCATGGTATCCTGCATTTTCAAGATGTTCAATCATAGATTTCACTACTTTCTTTTCACCACGACATTTACTGATCTGCTGGATAGTACCTTCTTCACTGGCAGTTGCGAAAATAGAAATATTTAATACACCAATCGCAGAAGCAACAGCTTTACTTACACGTCCATTCATCGCAAAGTTATGTAATGATTTTAATGCGAAGAACAATCTAGAATGATTAAGATAGTCCTGTCCTTTTTCTACAATTTCTTCAAATGGTAGATCTTCTTCAATCATTTCTTTTAACTTTTCAATAAGTAATCTCATTTCAGGTCCTGTAGATAAACTATCAAATACATGTACCTTTACATTTTCATTTTCTTCTTCATAAATACCTTTAGCTGTCATAGCAGAATTATAAGTGCCTGACATAGCACCAGTTAAAGTGACGACAAACACTTCATCATATCCTTCATAACAATCTAACCAAGACCCTACACTTGGACATGCAGTATGAGAAACACCTTTATACTTTGCAAGTTCTTCAGACATTAAATGTACATCTAGTTCCTGATTATCTACATAGTGCTTATTATCAGTAGAAATAGTGATTGGTGCGACTGCAAAATCAACGCCATTTAATTCCCACATATCACAAGATGAGTCAGCTACAATTTTTCTTTTCATGCGAAAAACCTCCCTATCAATACTATTGTAGTTTAAATTGTGAAATGATACAATTTACAAAGAGAAAAAATATGTAAATTTTTGTTCAGAGGTGCAGTTTATGGACGTAAATAAGAAAACACAAAGAAATAGATTTACAAGAATGTGTATAGGAGAAGCGATTGTAGAACTTATGAAGAGAGATTCTCTTGATAAGATTACAGTCAGCCAGATTGCGAAAAAAGCAGGTATTTCACGTATGACTTATTATCATTATTATGATTCTAAGGTGAATGCGATAGAAGACTATCTACGTGAGATTATTATTCAATATTTGACAGAAAATAAAAAACGTCCTAAAGAAGAACGTTTCATGGAATATTCACATATCTTGTTTTCAATAGAATTCTTTGATCAGTATGCGACATTCTTTATTATCATGGAAAGACAGGGACTTTATTCTGTATTAGTGAATGCAGTCAATCATTTCATGGTAGAACTCTATTCTGATCATAAAGATATGATTTATCGTGCGTATTACTATGCAGGTGCTTTACTCAATACATTTATTAACTGGGAAAAGACAGGAAAACTTGTTCCTGCACAGGAAGTAGCCAAGATGATTAGTGAAAGTGCACCAAAGATGCCTTAATTAATGTGGCATCTTTTTTTATAAAACCAACTCTTTTTAAATAAATTATCATAATGATTAATGCTTATCACGTAAAATATATTTTCATAACATGAATTGTCTGAAGATTATCTTTTATCTCATGATATGATGAATATATATGAGAGGAGGTATTATATGAGTATTGTTGATTTACATATGCATAGTTTTTATAGTGATGATGGTGAATATACACCTACGCAGTTAGTAGATATGTGTCATCAGTCAGGTATCCAGATTATGGCTATTGCGGATCATAACTGGATTAAAGCCAATAAAGAAGCATCTTTAAGATGTAAGGAATTAGGTATGACTTATATACCAGCCATTGAAGTAGATTGTACCTATAAGGGTGTGAATCTTCATGTGGTAGGATATGGTATTGATGATTCAGAAGAATTTAATAAGCTTGGTGAAAGTATTGAAAAACAGGAACAGGCATGTAGCTTAAAGAAACTAGAACTGACTAATGATTTAGGTTTTGAATTAGAGAAAGCACAATTAGATGCTTTGTCTTCTAATGGTGTATATACGGGAGAAATGTTTGGTGAAGCATTATTAAATGATCCACGTTATTTAGATAATGAATTATTAAAGCCTTATAGAGAAGGTGAGTCTAGAAGTGATAATCCTTTTGTGAATTTCTATTGGGATTATTATGCACAGGGTAAACCTTGTTATACAGAGATTAAGTTTCCTACATTAGAAGATACAATTAAATTGATTAATGAACATGGTGGAATCGCAGTCCTAGCCCATCCTGGTAATAACCTTAAAGGACGATTTGAATTATTAGATGAAATGGTAGAACTAGGGTTACAAGGTGTTGAATGTTTCTCTAGTTATCATCCAGAAGAAGTAAATCAGTACTTCTATAATAAGGCAAAAGAATTGAGTATTCTTTATACTTGTGGGAGTGATTTCCATGGGAAGACAAAACCTTCTATTGAGTTAGGTGGACATCATAGTAATGTAGAAGAAGAGATAAAAGACAATTTGAAGAAGTATCATTTGATTTAGGAAATGAGTTGAGATTATGTATAAGGAACCAGTTAAGAACTTCAATAAAATACGTGGATATATTAGAGAATTCTACATCAATGGATTCAAGAGTCGACAGGACTATACAATTAAAAGTTCACGTTCTTATGATAATGAAAAAAGACGTATAGAAAGTTATATGAGTGATTATATCGACTATCATATAACACCAAGTGGTAAGGTTCCTTACCTATCTATTGATACACGTATCACGCAGCATAATCCCTTATATAGAGTATGGAAAACAAAAAGTTTTACTGATCATGATATCATTCTTCACTTTCTTATATTAGACTTACTTCATACACCTTTATCCATGAGTGAACTCATGGATAAAATAGATGAGAAGACAAATCATATTTATCTCTATGATGAATAAATTTAAATCAAAAAACCTTGATTTTAAGCCATTTTTTAGTGGTGAAAAGTAGTTAAAAGTGCTTAATTAGTAACAAATCAGTAACAAAAAAAGCCACCCCTAAGAGTGGCTTCCACAGGTTGGAACGCTATAATTTTATTTTATTGATCTCTTTGTAAAGTATATTCTTAGACTCATTTGTATAGACATCAAAAGTGATGTCGTTCATCTTGTGGCCTAGTACTTTCTTTCTAACGTAAATATCAATGTGGTTCATTTGACAAAGTGTTGCGAAAGTCTTTCTAGTATCGTGCATTGTGTGTTTAGCCCCAAGCGCATCATTAATTTTTGGCAGTACTGATTTATTTGCAATGTTTCCGTAGCACGAATCAATGAGCCTTTTATCATCTCTTAATAATTCATCAATTACGTATTTTTTAATGTCATTGTGAATTGGTATTACTCGATTCTTTCCAGCCTCTGTTTTTGAACCTGTAACGATATAACTTATATACATATCGGAGCCGTCATCGTTGCAATATTCGTCTATATGTATATTGCTCCTGTCTATCTTAATCAGTTCAGATGCTCGACAGCCCGTATAGATGTAGATAAGCATGATATGTGCTTCTGAGGTGTCCAATGCCTTTAATTTCTTTATTTCCTCTATTGTGAACGGATAATGTTTTTCCGATTCTTTATATTCAGCGACTTTTATATAAGATGTGTAATCATCATCACGCTTTATATGCTGGTGGATCACAGCATACTTGAAAATTTTAGAACACAAAACTTTCATATGTACTTGTAATCCGTTGCCATATTTTGTGTTATCAAAAAACGATTGGAGGTCTGCTAAAGAAATAGTGTTTATTGCTCGATTGTGCAGTGGCTCGAATTTTTTTATCCAAGAGCTGTAACCGTCACGTGCTGATTTTGAAAGTTTTGAAATTTCTTCTTCATATAAGATATCATAGATTTCTCTAAAAGTTGGAATACGTTTTTGGGTCTTCTTTTGGATTTCATCAAACAGACTAGGAGCAATATTTCGAGCCTCTTCGTTTGAGATACTATTAGATTTCTTTAGAGAATAAAGAGACAGTGCGTTCAATGCTTCTTCACGAGTAGCGAATGTTCCAATACATATCTGCTTCTTCTTGCCTGTTATGATGTCACGTTCATCACTCATTACACGAGCGCAGAAGGGAGTTCTTCTCTTGCCCGATAACTTTACTACAGTTCCTGTATTGTTCGGTCTGCGACCAAATCTAGTCTTTCTAGCCATAATGTGGCACGTCCTTTCTATTTACTTTTGCCTTGTACGTGCCAATCATGATATAATTAAACACGTAGAAGGACTTTGGACAATCGGTTTCTTTTACAAGTCTTGCACTCTAGTTGCCGCTAGGGTGCTTTTTTGTATTTAAATATTTTATTTTTCTTATTTTTTATTGTAGTAGTGCTTATTTATATATTCTTGTAATTCATTCATGTTAGTATCTAAATACTCACATATTTCAAAACATTCTTTTAGGCAGATTCGGTTTCTGCCTATTTCAATATCATAATACCAACTCTTTGCATGGCCCATTGCTGAAGCAGTGTCATTTATCGACACACCTTTACGTTCTCTTTTTAACTTAAAGAACGAGCCAACAATTTTATAATAATCATCTTTCATAAATATCACCTCTCTTTCTACATCGTTATTTTAACATTTAATTCCGTTATCAACAATCGTTTTATAAAAATAAAATAATTTTATGAATAGTTAAAAAAGATAAAAAAACATTAAAAAGATTGTTGACAACGCACGACTGTGGCTGTATGATATAGCCATAGAGTCCGTTAGATACGGACGATTAAGAAAGGAAGTGAAATAAATGCTAACAATCAAACAAATTAGAATCGGTGCTGACTTAACTGCGGAAGGTGCAAGTGAATTATGTGGATGCTCAGTTCCTACATATCTTAAATGGGAGAAAAACCCAGCGAAGATGGAAATGGGAGCATTTAATAATTTGCTGAACTACTACAATGAAAAGAATCCTACACGTAAAGTGTTTTATGATGATGTAGAGTTCTAATTATTTTTTTACACAAGAGTACGTAAATAACGTACGAAAAGAAAGGAGAACTCAATGGACGAATGGAACATGAGTGTCAGTGAAGCGATGGAACTCACTCACAAGAGCAGAGAATTCATCATTAATGCAATTCAACAGGGTGTTATGCCTGGCTCTGTTGTAGAAGGAGAGAATGGACGAAGAACGGTCCATATACCTAGGAAGGCATTCTTATCTTATATGACGCAGTGGAACATGAGTCCAACTGATGAAGTCATAGAAGCGTTGTTTAAGAAGTACACAAATAAATAAAGAAAGTAGATTCGTAAGCATCTACGGCCGTGGGAGCAAGACTGTTGTAAGACATTTTCTCATTTGTCATTTCTCCTATCATTTTCCAAAATCCATCCCACGGCTCTAGGTGCTTACGAGTAAGCGAGAAGAAAGGGGTAGACAAAATGATTTACGAAGTCACAACAAGTCAAATCAATAATTTCAAGGACTGTAGAAGAAGATATTGGTTTGAATACAGAGAATTACTGAAGCCTAAGAAAGAGAACGAGGCATTAGTGATAGGGAGCAGCTATCACGCAAAGGTAGAAGAAATCCTTACCACAGGCTCATTCACTGAAAGTCATGATTATACAGATGCGATGGCAAGAGCATTCATCAAGTATATTCTCCCTCAGTTGCCGGAGATTGTCGATGTTGAACAGGAATTCAGATATCGACTAGCAAGAGGAATCTATCTAAAAGGAAAGATTGACGCAGTGTCTGTTGATGGATTGATTGAACATAAAACAACAGGCAACTACATTACCGACGAGTATATGTACAAGGTTGACTTCATGAACGACCAGGTAAGTAATTATCTGATTGCTAAGGAAGAAACTAGACCAGTTACTTACACAGTCATCACTAAGCCAACAATTCGTCTAAAGAAGACAGAAACATTAGATGAATACATCGAACGTTGTGAAGCATGGTATGACGAAGATACAGAAAGAAAGATCAGAGTATTCACTGTAAGTCGTACAAAAGAGGAACTAGAAGAACAGAGAAAGAACCTAGTTGCCATGGCTAAAGAAATCAAAAGATGTGACAGAGAGAAGTTCTTCTACAGAAATGATAGAGCGTGTTCTATTCTTGGTTGTCCTTTCTCGGGCATCTGCAGCAACTATAACGGAGATGCTGAAACGTTAGTTGACTTCGAAAAGAAGTCATCAACAAACGAAGAATTAAACGAAAACGGAGGTAAAAAGAAATGGCTTTAAAAACGTACACAGCAGATAACATCGAAAAAGAAGCGTTCACCTGTCTGCTTTATGCAAAACCTGGTGATGGAAAAACTACAACAATCGGTAAACTGCCAGGTAAGACAGTTGTCTTGGATATCGACAAGACAAGTGGTGTCTTAAAGAACAGTCCAAATGCTAAAGGAATTCTAATTATTGATATCGATGTAGACGATATTGTAAACAGCATGAACGAAGCACTTGCGTGGTTAGCAAGCAATACGGATAAATATGACAATATCGCAATCGATAACGTAAGCGAATTGCAGAGCTGCATCCTATCTTATTATGGTCAGCTTGGAAGAAATGACGGAGTTCCTTCACAGGGAGACTATCAAAAATTTCAGTTCGGCTTGGCTAGAATTATCAGAAATCTAAAAACATTGCAGAAGAGAATTCTGTTAACTGCATGGCAGGAGTTAGTAGATGTCACTTCACCAACAGGAGAACAGTATACATCATTCATGCCTAGAATTCAGAAGAGTGCCAGGGATAACGTATGTGGTCTATGTGATGTGGTTGGCCATTTAGAAATCACATCAACAGGTGAAAGAGTAATCAGACTTCTTTCAACAAAGAATGTCTACGCAAAAAATCAGCACGACGATAGAAAAGCGTGCAGACAGGAAGATTTATTCAGTACAGGAGGAAATAAATAATGGCAATTAATTGGGGATTTGAAGAGGTAGAAAAGAAGTTTATTGATTTACCTCAAGGTATGTACAGATGTCGTATCAAGACAGCAGAAGAAACAACAACATCAACAGGGAAACCGATGATCAGTCTGATGCTTGATATCAGCGGTCATAATCAGAAATTATTCTACAACCTTATTTTTGATGCTTCCCATGCATCAATCGTAAATCAGAAGTTACAGTCTATTTATGACAGCTTTGACATTCCTAGAGGGAATATGGAAGCAAGTCAGTGGGTCGGCAAAGTCGGTGCATTAAAGACAAGAAAAGAAAAAGACCAGTACGGAGGCGATCGTACAGGTGTTCATTATTTCTTAAGCAAGAAACAGGCAATGAACTTACCAGCATGGCAAGAACCTGGTGATGCCAATACAAAGCCAAAGTCATTAACACCACCATCAATTGATTCACTTGATGATGTTCAGTTCTAATGCTAAGGAATTAAATGTTAAGGGATTATCAAGAAGACCTATACATGAAAACGGTAGAAGCCATTAGGCAAGGCAAGAGAGGAATACTTATTCAGATGCCTTGCCGAAGTGGCAAGTCGTTTCTCATGGCTGAGATGATAAAAAATCTAAAAGGTTATGGCTTGGTACTGGTTCATAGAAAAGAACTGATGAAGCAGCACAAAGCATTGCTTAATGAGTTAAGCATAACAAATGCTAGAGTTGCGAGTGTCTTTACAGAAGCCAATCATTTAGACGAGCGTGAAAAACCATCGGTCATTTTCATTGACGAATGCCATCTAAGCGAGGCAAGCAGCTATAAGAAGGTATGCGAACATTACAAGGTTCTTGTAGTTGGATTCACTGCAACTCCTACACGATTGAATGGTGACAGATTATCGCTGTTTGACTGTATTGTACAGGGGATAACAGCCAACGAATTAATGGAACGAGGAGCAATCAGCAATTATGACTACTATGCGCCTAATATCGGTATCGACACAAGCAATATGGCGATTGTGAGAGGTGATTATCGTACAAGTGAACTACAAGACCTATTCACTAAAAACTGCGTCTATGGCGATATATTTAAGTATTACAAGGAACTTGCTGATGGCAAGCAGGCTATCGCTTACTGCGTATCTATAGAGCATAGCAGGAAGGTTAGAGACCTGTTTATTTCGAACGGTGTGAGCGCGGTTCATCTAGATAGTCACACACCATCGAGTGAGCGTGAAAAAGTCATGAACGATTTCAAACAGGGCAAATTCAAAATACTATGCAATGTAGGGCTAATCAGTGAAGGGATTACAGTTCCGGACTGCGAGTGCTGCTTACTGCTCAGACCGACAATGTCGCTTGCTCTGTACATTCAGCAGTCAATGAGATGCCTCACTCCAAAAGAAGGAAAGAAGGCAGTCATCATCGATTATGTAGGAAACTTTCAGAGACATGGCCTGCCAACAAGTGACAGAGAATGGTCCTTGGACGGTGCAAAGAAAAGAAAGATGATAAATGACGATGGGTCATTTTCTATCCGTACATGCCCTCAGTGCTTCAAGGTATTCAAGACCGCTGACAAATGTCCTTACTGCGGATATGAATATGAAGTCAAAGGCAGAGAACTGAAGCAGATGGAAGAAGTCAAATTGAGAGTGGTAAAAGAGCAAGAAGTCGAAGAACTAAACAGAAAGAAAAAAGAAATGAGAATGGAAGTTGGCCGTGCTAGAAGTCGTGATGAACTTATGAGAATCGCTAGAGAACGTGGCTACTCTGTCGCATGGGTACATATCCAAATGAGGTTGAAGGGAATATGCAGCTAGAACATATTATTCAAAATAGGGTGATGGTGGAACTGTCCGAAGCTGGCTTCACACCATACAGAATGGTTGTTGGAACTTATTATACAAAGACTTTAAATCCTATAAAAGTAGGCATTGAAGGAACACCAGATCTATTAGTTTTAAAGAATAATGGAGAGGTGTTTTGGGTAGAAATGAAAACAGATAAAAAAGGTAGCAGATTAAGAAAAGTTCAAGAGGATTACCACAAATTCCTAAAATCAATCAATCATAGAGTATATGTCGTAAGAAACTTGGAAGACATAGAAAAGGTCATAGCGATTGAGAAAAAAGAAAAATCTGTATGCGATATATGATGCAGAAGATATGTGTGTCTGCGTCGGCAATGCTCAAGAATGTGCGTGCTATCTTGGTGTGTCTCTGCACCATTTCTACACCAAATTATATAGAAACGGAAATAAGAAATTTAGAATTTATAAGTTAGAGGAGGACACAAATGAGTGATTGTGTGAACCACCCGTCTCATTATGAGACAGGGAAGTTTGAATGCATTGAAGTGATGGAAGAGACACAAGGTGTAGAAGTGGTGAAAAACTTCTGTATCTGTAATGCATTCAAATATCTATATCGTCACGCTAACAAGAATGGATTAGAAGATATCAAAAAGGCCAGATGGTACTTAGACAAATACGTAGAATTAAGCGAAAGAGGTGAGATTGATGTCGTACATAACAACGCCTGTAGATGACCTTCAAAGACAGGCTGAAAGCATCGAAAGCAAAGTTACAAAATTAAACGCAATCTATGAAGATTATGAAGACTTGATGGAAGATTACCGTGAGTTGGAACGTTCTTCTTATAAACGCCGTGAAAGAGATTGCAATGAAATCAATGAATTAAGATACAAACTCAAATGCAAAGAAGAGATGTTATCCAATAAGGTCGAACAGCTAGAAATTTACCGAGCTGCAACCGGGATCCTTGCGGCAGTTATTGCATTTTATGTTGCATTGACAGTAGCGATTTAAAAAGGGGGAAAAGTTAAATGATTACTTTAAAATATGCAGATATTTGGGGATTCGAACATTCTGTTAGAGGTATGCGAAACCCTATGAACAGTTGGGATAAGAGTGATACTTTTGTTGATTATGACCTTGTTTTACTAGGCAACAAAGATAAGGAACTGATGAAGAGATTAGTTCATGCTGGTCCTAGTCATAGAAAGTTCTTAAGACAGATTTTTGTGAGTGTAGATATCACCGCACCACTCTATTGGTGGAAGGAATTTGATACTTATAAGGTAGGTACTGTATCGAATTCATGCAGTACTATGCACAAGATACATGATAAGGAGTTCACACTTGATGATTTCAGCCATGAGCATTGTGACATGCTGACAACAGATATCTTTGAATTACACATCATTCCTACGCTGAACCTTTATAGAAAGTTATACTGCGGTATTGAAAGTGGCGAAAGAAAAGGTGAGAAATCAGATTGGTGGCAGATGATTCAGTTACTACCTTCTTCTTACAATCAGAAGAGAACAGTAACTATGAATTACGAGAATCTATTGAATATCTATGAAACTCGTAGAAATCATAAGTTAGATGAATGGAAAGATTTCTGCAAATGGATTGAAAGACTGCCTAACGCAGAACTCATTACAGGAGAAGAAAAGAATGTATAAAGAAATAAGTAGATTGGTGGAATTATTAAAACTCCCACAAAGCAGAATACTTGAATTAGATAAAGTCGCACATCTTAATGGCGATGATTTAACTCTTACTATCGCATCGGAAGAATGCGCAGAGTTAATCCAAGCAATATCAAAAGTTAAAAGACATGGGTTTCGTGGCGTGTATGAACGAAATCTGCACGAAGAGGTTGCTGATATATTAATCTGTATCGCTGAGCTGGTTTCTCTAGGATACTTGGATATCGATAAAGTCATAGAATGGCAGAAATTCAAAGTAAATCGAGAAGTGGATAGAGCACTTAAAAAGGTGGTGAAATAACGTGAGTTACGACATCGGCATTTATGTAAAGGTTGAAGGTTGCAATAAATTCGCAGAAATTGCATGTCCTTTTTATCCCTCTCCTAGTTACAACCTAGGCAGGCTGTTTAGAAGCTGCATGGATTGGGATTTCAAAGTCGAAGAATATTATAGATGTGATTGTGCAGTAGAGCGCTTAGGCAAGGGAATTAAAGAATTAACGCATAACCCTTATAGGTATGCTGGATTAATACCTGGAAACGATTGGGGGAGAATGCCCAGTGCCCTCAATGCATTAGTTTCAATAAGAGACTGCATTTTAGAGCAAGCAGAAGAAATACCACTAGAGTGCATGTATATGAGATGGGAGTGATTAGATGGCAATTATTAATCCTTGGATTTTTTATTTAATCGAGGTCTTAAAAGGTTTAAAAGAAGTCAGTGTGGTTGCTATTTATATGACAATCTTAATGTTGATTTGTATAGGAATAGCAACATTATGGTTCAAATCAGAAGATTCTTATTATCGTAGCGAGGATAACGCTTCTACCATAAAAGCGCTTATTCGAGTCTTCAAAAAGTTATCAATTGTTGCTTGCATTATTACGAGCGTGTACGTAGTTACTCCTTCTGAAGAAACAATGTATAAGATGCTGGTTGCTCAATACGTAACATATGAAAACGTAGACAAGGCTACAGAAAGCATTAAAGAAGGTGTTGACTATATCTTCAAGAAGTTAAACAAGGAGGACAAGAAAGATGAATAATTTTGCTTTTAGCGATACTTTTGTAGAAATTACAATCTTGAATTATCTTGAAAACCACACTCATTTTAAGTGGATTGCAAGAGATCAGGATAACAGCTTGTGTATTTTTGAAAATAAGCCTTGCAAAGAAAAAACTGATGATAACATCGGCTATGTTTATTGGAATAGAAGCGACATTAAGCCGAATGATATAGAATTCTTAGGCCCGTTCGAAAATCTTTTCAAATTTATCAAATGGGAAGATGAAGAGCCTACATTGATTAAAGATGCTTTAGATAAGGTGGAGTATTAGAAAATGATTAACGGAGAAAAGTATAGAGATGAACTGCTAAAGTTTATCGAAAAGAGAGATGCTGGAAGTTTTACATTTAGTAAAGGTGAAGAAGGCAATTTTTGGCAATGTGGTGGAAAACCTTGTTATGAATGTGGAATGGTCATAGAAAGAAGTAATTGGTCATTGGTGAGATTGAAATGGCTTTTATCAGAATATAAAGAGCCTGTTAAGTTAACCAAATTAGAACATGGAATTTTAGAGTATCTTCTTGAAAATAGACAATATGGATTCGTTGTACGTGAAAGAAGCGGCTTTATTTGTATTTACAAAAGCAATCCGAAGAAAGAAGCAGATGGTTGGAAAAGTCTTTCGTTAGGTCGTGAATTGGGTCCATTTAACAATTTATTCCAATTCGTTCAATGGGAAGATACAGAACCTACATCAATTCAAGAAGTTCTAAGTAATTGTGAGGTGATCAAAAATGAATCTGACAAATAGAATCGAGTTAAGAAATAAAATAATTGATACATTGAACAATCAAAAATGCCGTATTGAAGCTGACGAAAGAGACGAAAATTTCAATTACGGCATTGATATCTGTATAGATGCTATTGAAGAAATTTTTAAAAACTGCGAGGTGGAAGAGAAGTTACAGCAGGAATATGACGAACTCTATGAAGCCCATGAAGAACTCGCTTATGACTGGGCAAGATTAAAGAAAGAAAATAAAGAATTACGTGGTTATTATGATGACCTGCGCAAAAATTACAACGAACTTGTCATCAAATCCAACAATTTATACAGCGAACTTCATGAGGAGGGGTACATAGAAGATGATTAAACTTTGGAATAAAAGTGAAACTCTCCAGCAGAAGTGCAAGAGACTTGAAAATGATTGTGAAGTTTACAAAAGACTTTATCAAAATCTGTCAAAAGTGAATGAACAGTTAAGAGAGATATATTATGAACAGGTCGATAAAAACGAGAAGCAGAGATTAAGACATGCCAAAGACTACAACAGACTGCTAAAGGATTACAAAACTTTGAAAGCACATTATGAGGAATTAAGTAAGGAGTGTAAGGAAATTCAAGAGGAAAACATCTCCTTGCTTATCAACCAAAAATCGTCAGAAAGAACGAATAACAAGATACTTGATGAAGTTCAACGATTACATGACCGAGTAATGGAACTGATTGCAGAGGAGATGAATGAAGATGAATAAAAGACCTAAGCAAGAAGAGTTTATTGAGTGGGATCGTTTTGGGGATGGACACGTTAACAGTGTTCGATATTCAGAGGCTTTAGAAAAGTACTGTGATGAATTGGAAGCAGAGCATAAGATTTTAGAAAACTGGGATATTGCCTCATTTAGGTACTACCAAGGTATGAGAGAGGCTTTATGGATGGCTATTAATGATGCTATGAACGATGTCAGTGAATGGGGAAGATACGCTGATACACGTAACAAACGTGCTGAATACGATAGATGCATTAAACAAAACCAATCATATGCTTCTGGCGTTATGGAATTCTATGAAAACATGGGAGTGAAGAAAGCCTGGGCAAGTGAAAAGAATATCACAAAAATGTTTGAAGAACTCAAGAAGATTACAAGGGGAGGCAAGTAAGATGAATGATGCAGTTATGGATATCATAGGCATTCTGCTTATGACATGCACAATCATACTTATTGCTATTGGATTTTTTTGGAAAGAATAAATAAAGGAGAAATATTATGAACTATAGTTTAAACACAAGAGAAGTTAAGAGAGGAGACATCTTCTATATCACATATTCAAAGAATTTTAATGATTCTTATTCATTCGATACTACAGGTAGACCTGGCGTAATCGTATCAGACAATCATTTGAACAGAGGCAGTGAATATGTTGAGGTTGTCTATCTTACAACAAAAATCAAGAGAGACATGCCTACTCATGTAGATGTGTTCTGCAAAACACCTTCTACTGCTCTCTGCGAAACTATCCATACTGTTGAAAAAGATCGAATCGGTACTTATGTGAGAACTGTAAGTGATGAAGAAATGGAAGGAATTGAACGTGGATTAAGACGTTCTCTAGGTATGGGCACTCTAGATAGCGATATGAAAAAGGTGGTATCTGTTAATGATGTAGAACCTAATAATGATATGGGATTAGCCTCAATGCAGAAGGAAATCCAACTTACTGCAGAAAGAGACATGTTCAAGAAATTGTATGAAGACTTATTATCAAAAGTCGTTGGAAAATAAGGAGGAATTTAATGCTAACAGTTAATGAATTATTCGCCGGAATCGGAGCGTTCAGAAAGGCTCTGATTCGTCTTGGCATCCCACACGAAGTAGTGGGCATCAGCGAGATTGATAAATATGCGATCAAGTCATATAACGCAATCTATGGAGAGACTAGAAACTACGGTGACATCTCAAAAGTAGAAAGACTTGATTATGCTGACTTATGGACATACGGCTTTCCATGCCAGGATATCAGCCTGGCTGGACAGTTGAAGGGAATCGTAAAGGGTGAGACAAGAAGTGGATTATTATATGAAGTTCAGAGACTTCTTGCTCAAGCCCAGTCAGATGATGCACTCCCTAAATATCTAATTATGGAAAATGTCAAAAATCTTGTTGGAAAGAAATTCAGACCAGATTTTGAAGGGTGGCTCAAATGGCTTGATGAACTGGGCTACAACAACTACTGGAAAGTTCTTAACGCAGTGGATTATGGCATCCCACAGAACAGAGAGAGTCTTCTGCATCAGTATTCGAAAGGATATCGATACAGGCTATACATTCCCTTCACCGATTGAGTCAGATACAGTTCTCATGGATAAATTAGAACCTGTTGAAGATATCGATGAAAAGTATTTCCTTTCAAGCGAATGTGTCAAACGCAGATTCACGAAGAATCAGATTAATGAGGAAAAAGGCTACGGATTTAAATTCTCTCCTGTAGAGAGAGAAGAAGCAAAGATTGCAACCACAGTAACAACTATTCCAACAAGAGACACCGCTAATCACATTACAGAAAAAGGTGTTAGCAGCATATTGGAAGACAATGTTGATGAACGATATTATCTCTCTGATGAAATGTCATCTAAACTGATTGAAAAGCCTACAGACGGCATTGTGAGGCAAGTAGGGTATATAAAGAAAACAGAGAATGGCACTCAGCATCAGAGTAACACTGTCTATGACCCTAAGGGTGCAGCTAGAACACTTACTGCATGTGATTATAAAAGTCCTATGATGATAAAGGAGTGATACGTGGATGAGAATATATGACCAGGCAGTAGAGACCGTAAAAAGAACTGACGCCAAACCTGGTGACTTAATCGTTCCGTTTCATTATCGAAAGATAACAAATGGAATATGTCCAACTCTCACAACAAGACCAGAAGGTCTGAAAACTATGATATGTGTAATAGAGGAGCGTAAAGAATGAAACGATGTAATCTTGTAGCAGAATACACAAACATTAAGTATGAACAATCTCGTCGCATCTACGGAATGGATGGAATGTGTCCTACCATTACAACGAGAGCAACGGGAGGACATGAGGTGAAGATAATGGATAATAGACCTATTGTCAGAATTGCAGAAGCAACCAAGAAAGGATTCGCAGAAGCAACCATTGGAGACAGCATTAATATCGCATATCCAAACAGCAAGACGAGAAGAGGAAGAGTGTGTGAGGGTAAGGCAAACACCCTCAGCACTAGTCCTCAGCAGGCAGTAATTACGGAGGACAGTAACATGGAGAACATCAGAATTAGAAAATTAACACCTAGAGAATGCTGGCGTCTGATGGGGTTTGATGATGAAGACTTCGACAAGGCAAGAGCAGTCAATTCAGATACGCAGCTTTATAAGCAGGCTGGCAACTCTATCGTTGTAAATGTGCTAGAAGCAATCATGGGTAATATGTTCATAAATGATTATATCAGTCAATAATGAATAAGTATATTTACAAGAAAGTCGATTACTATTCAATGAGACAGCTAAGTGATGTAATCGATGAACTAAGAAGCAGATACAGAATAATAGGATATAGAGCATATGCACAGGAACAGTATGCGGTACTGACTCTATATCCTATAGAACAGGAGGGAATAGAATGATGCAGAAGAAAAGCGAACTGACGCCAGCGGATATCAAACTGGTATGGTACAAGGACCTCTGGCTTAAGTACTTATCTATGTGTGAAGTAGATTACTACAACGACGAAAGAATGAGATTGGAATATCTATGCAATCTTATTCTTGATGATCTAATGAGGCCGGAACATAGACAAGTTAGTCTTAATGTCTTTCCTCATTCTAGAGTTAAGCCAAATAAAACAGAGTTTGATACGATTATAGAATTTATTGAGAAAGGAGAAACCAAATGATATTCAGAATACTATCAAAAGAAGAAAAGAGCAGTACAGCACTCCTTCTGTACAGATATCTAATAGAAAAAGCGTACAAAGAAAGTGACATCGATTTATCATCAAATGCTGATAAGTATTATCTGACAGTGAATTACCTCATACACAAGCATCCTATGTATGAAGAAGCAACAAATATCATAAACAATCTAGTAAATGATGGAGCAGACATGTCTTCAATCTACAAGGTGAATCAAATAAATCCATTATCAGTGAAAGAAAAGAAGGCGTTATTGGAACTGCTACATGGATATCTGACAGAGGATGTAGAAGAGATGCACATGTTAAATGATGATGTACCTTTATACGAACTGTATGTAAACGATGTGATAATGTACGAATTAAAGAAACATAATTATCGCTATATCTGTACTGCACTGGATAAAGATATAGTCAAAGGAGATGTAAATGATGGACAATGAAGAACTAATAAAAGTTATTAATACTATGCAGAAAATTACCGATGGTCTGCTGACACAGAACGCCAAGCTGCAAGAAGAACTGGAACGCTTGAACAGAGATTACTTTCTTCTTGCAGGGGTGATAACTATCACACTGCTGCTTGTACTGTATGCTATGTGGTAATGTGGAAAGGGGGAATCTTAAATGGCAAGACTAGCAGAAGTGTGGTGCACATTCAGAAATCCAATTAATTCTTCACAGTTCTATGCGCTGAAGAATCGCTTTTATCTGATAAACCTGGACAATGTAACGTGGCGTCTAGAATCGGCAGACTATAATATGAGAGGTGATGCGTGGCTGATTAAGTTCTTTCATAACGGAAAGCAGATTCATTCGATGAAGTTCTATGATGAACGCTTAGCCAAAGACATGCTTAGATACCTTAAGGAGTTCAGACCGAAAAAGGAACACGGCACATTTAGTTTTGAAGGAATAACAGTTGACATAGACGATGTAGTGATGATTTCCAACAAGTACTACAATGATGCCGATTCACTAGGTGATACGAAAAGGTACACTTTTTTGATACATACAGTCAACTCCAAATGCAAGAGAGTTACCAAAAGCAGCATACCAGGTCGAGAGACAATAAGAGAATTTCAGAAAAGATTCATTAGATAATATGAAAGGTGGTGATCAGTCATGAGTGATTACAGAGGTGATCTATACAGAAAGATCGTACTTGATTTCTACAAGCAGAAGCATAGACCACCGTATGTCGAGGAACTCAAGAGTTTAGGTGTCAAGGAACTGTACTTCAAGAAAAAGTACGGCTCATATCCTAACTACATCAGAAACGAATTGAGACTGCCTATTACACAGACATTCGCTAGAGACAGGATAGTAGTAGACAAGACAACAAACGAAGTTGTCTTTGAAGGCACGATTTATGAGATAAATGAATTCTTCTTCACTAACGAACCGAACGTAACAAGACATACGCTTGATTTCTATCTTAACAAGAAGGCATTCAGAAGGTACTGGTATATCTTCGCAAAGATGAACTATCACGTATGGGTTGCAAGTGACTGCGATTTCAAGCAGTACAGAAGAGCCATGTATTTCCTGTTCAGAAAGAAATGCTATCCAAATAATATGCTATATGCAAAGAACGGAGAGGTGGCACAGCTCAAAAGGCTCGGAGAGCAGCTCGACAGGGGCGAGATACAGCTGAGTGATGTGCTGGATGTGGAGAAATACAAGGAATTTATAGGAAAGGACATTGATTACTATGAGGTTGTATGACGAAATAAAACAGAATATAAACTGCATTGAACTCGCTGCAGAACTGGGCATCGAACTGCACAAGAACGGGGGCACATATCGTTGCCCCTCTTTTATTCATGAAGGACATAATCCCAACAGTGTCATGGTGAGCGAGGACTCCTGGTTCTCGTTCAGTGACGGTGTTGGAGGAGATGTTACAGACATGCTTGCATATGCAAAGTATGATGGCGATAAGTCCATGGCGTTCAAGGATATGTGCCATCGTTTCAATCTTGCATTCAATGATACAGAATACAAGCAGAACTATAGAGAATGGAACAATGCCATACTGCAGTGGCATAACGAATTGACGGAAGAGGATATAGAGTATCTGCATCAAAGAAAGATCAAGGACAGCACCATTAATAACCTTTATATAGGGAGTCATGTGTTCAAGGAGAAAGCACCTAACGGTGAGATGGTGGATGTACCACGTATCATCATTCCTATATTCAAGAACAACAACTGCGTCTACTACTGCGCTAGAAACAGAAGCGAATATGATGTGGTGAAGTATAAGAAACCATACCTGGAGGAAGCGTTCAAGGAGAATACACTGTACGGCCTTGATACACTTAACAGAAGTGAGACTTATGCCGACAATGATACAATCGTCATTGCAGAAGGAGTGTTCGATTTCTTGACATTCTACCAGGAAGGCTACAGAGTTCTCTCGAGCGCCACAAGACTTTCAAATAAGCAGACGGAGTATCTATGCAAGATTGCCAAGAAATTCAAGCGTGTTGCCATCTGCTACGACAATGACGGAAGAGGTGTCCAGTTCACAACAGCAACTGCAAAGCAGCTGTTCGAACACAATATTCCATTCGATATAGTCAACGTTCCTAAGAAGTACGGCAAGGATGTGAGCGACTGTTACTGCGCCGGCCTCTCACCTAGCACATTGTTGAATAATCATGTGGTGGACGGTACGCTATGGTATCTGAAGACAACCATGTCTGATATGGATGAACTTATGGAATATGTCTACAAGGCACACAGTCCTTATATGAGCAGAGTCAAGAAGAAAGCCATATTGCAGTATGCCAAGGAAGTTTTAGGTGCTGACGGCGAGGAAATGAAGGAAATACGAAGGGAACTGACAAGAGGCAAGACAAACGATGAATACGCCCATGAGTTTATTGCAAACTATGACTATAAATTAAGATGTAATCCATCACTCGGTTTCTATCGCTTCAACGGCACATACTGGAGCAGATGTGATGATGCACTCATCAGACAGGGAATCATGGAGATGTTCGATGTATCATTCAATCTTGAATCAGCGATACTGAACAAGGTTAAAACTATCGTGTATGATGATACGCTACCTAACCAGGTGAACTGTCTTAATCTCAAGAACGGTACACTGTATTTCACCGAGAATCCTTTTGACGGCTATTACAGATTCACTAGCAAGCGCAATCCCGATGACTTCAATGACTATGTGCTCGACTACGAGTACAGAGAGAATGCATACAGCCAGGATTGGGAGGATTTCCTAAGCAGCACAACTAGCAGTGACAAGAAACTTATCAAGCGATTTGCAGAGTACTTCGGATCGGTGTTCATGGAGCACAGCATACAGGACAAGGCGTATCTCTTCTACGGAAACGGAAGCAACGGAAAGAGCGTACTGACAAAGGTATTGAGCGCTCTTTTAGGTGATGGGAAATTATGCAGCACATTGGAACTGAGCCGTCTTGGCGGGCGCTTTGACACATTACAGCTATTAGGCAAGTATGTAAATTTCTGCCATGAAGCAACAAGCGATATCAAGGAGGCAGAGCCTATCTTCAAGGCGATCACATCAAACGATGTCATATCTACAGATGTGAAAGGCAAGCCACGCATTGAATTCAAGCCTAGATGCAAGATATTCATCGACTGCAACGAACTGCCAAGAGCGAACAAGTCAAACGGCGGATGGCTCAGACGATTCGAGGGTACAAAGCACAAATTCAACAATACATTCACTACAGATGAATCACGAGTGGATGACATCAATGTATTCAGAGCGATACCAGGAATAGACTCACTCCTCACAAGCGATGAAGTGCTGCCTGCAGTATTGTGGTGGAGCATTGGTGGTTATGTCAGACTGATTGAGAACGGCTATAAGTTCAGCGAGATAGATGAGGACAAGGATTTGGAATACGAGTTCGCTATCGAGAGCAACCATGTTATCGAGTTCCTCAACGAGTTCGACTGGGTTGACAACGGCATGACTCTTACATCGATGAGAGCGAACAGAGTGTATGAGATATACAAAGAATGGTGTGATGAATGCAGATACAGAGTATCGGGGAGAAACACCTTCTACAAGAATCTGAAGGGGGCAATCGCTTATTTCGACGGAACAGAAACACCCCATTGTGAATTGAAAGTGATTCATAAGCAGTGGTTTTTGGTGAAAAAGTAGGGGGGTACACAACTTATGGTGTTTTAAAACACCCCTAACACCCCACGGCGTATTCTCACATGTCTCTTACTATTTAAATAATAGTCCCCTAAATGGTGCTGTAATACCCCTAATACCCCTGGTGGTCAGAAAAACACCCCTTCAAAAAGCGCTGATATATACTTACTTTTTTATATATTATGGGGTATTGGGGTATTTTATATATAAGTAAATAGTATATAGAATATATAAAAGTAAATATATATAGAGGAGTATAGAGAAGGGTTAAAAAACACCCAATTCCCCCCTAGGCATATATTTAGACCACCCATCCCCCTTGTGTGTATGCATTTTTTTGCCGGGGGGGATGTATGAATGTGACACATGAGGGAGAGGGGCTGAATCTGACCATCGGTCATTTATTTTGTCAATATTTTTTTGAATTTTTGATATTTTGGAGGTAAAAAAATGGCGAAGAAGAAGTTCGACTACAATGAGATGGGCGAAAGCAAGTTGCCTGTCGCACGTGCAAGAGAGATGCTCAAGTTAAAAAGAGCAACGATCAATGATTTTGATGTAATCAAGAACAGAAGTTATGAGTATCTTACTTACTGCGATGAAAACAACAGAGTTCCGACCTTGAGAGGTCTATGTGTCTGCCTTGGAGTTTCACCAGACACTGTTAACAGATGGATTGCTGAGAGACCAAACCATGAAACAACGATTTTTCTCTCACAGATGCTTAATCTGATGGCTGATAATCTCGAACAGGGAGCACTTCAAGGAACTATGGACAGGAACGCTTCTGTATTCCTGTTGAAATCCAATTTCGGCTATAGAGATAACCAGGATGTGAAGGTTCATCACAAGGTTTCTGAAAGCAAATCAATTGAACAGATTGAAAAGGAAATTTCTGCCGTTGTTATAGATGCAGATTTTGAAGAGAAATAAAAAAAGGTGAGCGTTTTTTGCTCACCTTTTTACATATGCACGTGAAAATTTTGCCACCACACGTGTGAAGTTTCTGACGGCGCATTATGACATCTGAAATTCTGCCCTATTTTTTTCTCTTTTTGTCTCCTGGAATTATGAATAGATACACCTTGGAATTATGAATAGATCGGCACAATTGAAATTGTATAGATTACATGCGATACGCTCACAAATAGCCCATATTTCAATTCTAAGCGACTTTTTGAATAAGCACATGTATTTATACCAATCTAATAGAAACAACGCTAAAAAGGGCTATTTAAAGCCCTGTAGAATATCTCTACAATTGGTATGTATGAGCTGCATTATATAAATGCTTATATTTCAATTTTAAGCGTTGTTTATGCAGTCGTGATTGTTTATACCTTATTTATATTAAAGTCTCTTAGAACGCTTAAAATGCTTATTTAAACGTTTTATAAATGCTTTATAAACTCTTATGAACGACAAAAAAGAAGATGTCACCATCTTCTTCTTCTTTTTATTGCACTGCTACCGTTGAAACTAAATAAGAATATTTCAAGCTGCAGCATGAACCATGCTACAATTTTAATAAACCACCATATCAACCACAACGGGAAGAAACACAAATAAATCAATAATCTAAACAATTAGTCAACCCCCTCTATACGAATAGCACGGCTTGTGATAGGATCCACTTTTACAAACATATTCATCACGTCGTATATTTCCGTGTTTTCTGTTTCTTCTACTATATCATACATAGTTCTAATATAACAGATATCTTCACTATTTGTGATTTCTTCATAGGCTTCTAATTTTTCTAAAATTTTTAGTTCCTGGTCCTCATCACCATAGTAATAATAATCATCACCATAATAATACTTACTATAATAAGCATCGTTATAATGATAATATCGTGATTGCCATGGAATATAGCCCTCATTACTATAATAGATACCATCGTTTTCGATCCAATCACCATAACGATAAATATTGCCGTGACTGTCAAGAAACGCCAGGCGTGAACCATTTATGATAGGTTCTAGCAGCTTTTTCGTTCTATCATCGTGTAAGAATTTAGGGTTCATATCATAGAGATATGATACACACTTATTCACAAATAATTGTGTATCGCTATAGATACTTTTCTTTTCCTCAAAGTCACATATTATACCATTATGCGCCATACCTAAATTTGTGATAACGTGTGTTTTTCGTAAAGCGTTTAGATCACTAGTGACAGGAAAAGGATGGCAAGTGGCGCCATCTGTTTTCCCACTAGTGGAAATACGAAAATGTAAGATTAAAGGTATTTCATTAATATTGATTTTCTTTTTTAGATTATCAAGACTATTTAACAATTCTTTTAAGGTCATAAAACCCTTTTTGATATGCACCCTATTATTATAGGCGTACATATAACCAGCGCCGTCGGGGTTGGTATCAAACATTGTTTCAATGGTACTTTCATCTATCATTTTATGATGAGCAGGCTTGATTGCAATAATGCACATTAGAATTCACCCCCTAACAAGTTAGAAAGTTCTTTTCTATTGCATAGATAGTAATAGCCGTGTGTTTCAAAGGTTTCAAACTCCGATAAATCAATATAGTTTTGACGGCGTTTGTGCAATTCTCCGTTATTGTTATAGAGACAATAGAAAACGATTGTATCTCCTACAATCTCACCAACACAAACATGATTTAAATTGATAAAAACATTTTCCTCTAAACCTTTTTTGATTGCTTGCATTAGTTCATTTTCTTTCTTTTCTAACTCACCTAAATTTAATTCACTATCGCAATAGATATCACGTGAGTTACTGTATTCTTTACAATAATCACCATCTAGCAATAAATCCCATGTGATAACATCTGTATTACTCATTGCGGCCATACAGATATTATGAACTAATTCAAGGCTGGCCATAAATGTTTCATACTTAAGAGTTCCACGGAAAAATCTAAACTCATAAGTGGAACTATTATTTTCATTGAACCATGTAGAATGACCATAGTGTTTAGTGTTTTTCGCTTTATGCATTGTTACACTGTTTTTACGGACTTTTTCCCCAAAGTCGCTATAACCATAATCCCAACGTTGGCGGCGTGAAAACTGGAATAATTCATCTTTAAAGAAGAAAAGAATTGTTTTCAATCTGTTATAACCGCGATCATCAAAAAACGACTTGTTAACGTGTACGTGCAAGCCGCAAGTGCCGGCGTCATGTGATTGACACTTACCATCTAATTCACTAAAGAACCAGTCGTTATAATGCTGGTTCTTGTGATATTCCAATGTGCAAGGTTGGGAGATGAACTCAAAGGCAACTGTACAATCATATTCACAATGTAATACGCCTGTACTGTCACCATCTAATACGCTTGAGGCTAAACTTTCACAATCGCCGCGTACGTTGTCAACTTCTAATTCAAACCCCATAAATAAAGGACTTTCACGTGCTAGTGAACGTGGGTAATAACCATCTTCATATTTATGATAGTCATAAATAACAGGTTCCATATCTTCCCAGCAAGTATCACAATAATAATTGCCATTTCTATAATGCATATCATAATCGCTGCTGAAATAATCGCCGCATTCATCACATTTTTGAAAATCATAATCCCTTGATACATATTCATCTGTATCTGTTAGATAAACAGTATAGTTTTCTGGTTGATAGTCTTCAGTATCTTCACAATAAATATAATTTCCACTTTCTATAGTATCATTTGTTAGAAGATCATTATCACAATAACCATAACTGCTAGTGTCTTTATTGATATAGCAATCTTCTAATGTAGAATATTCAATATAATATTCATCTTCTAATTCTTCTAATTTCTTCATAGAAATAAATGAAAATTCGTTGTGGTTATAATACTTTACTAAATTATCCATAATGTTTTACCTTAAGAAAAACATATGATATAATCATGTTGCTATTTGTCGGTCAAAACATATAGCACTAATATAAAGAGATTAATTCTAATATGTACATCTATATATAGATTGGTACGTTGTGGATTAATCTCTTTTCTTTTTCAGTACTATACATAGCAATATGTATATATACGTTTCTCTTTTCCTTTTGAGATTTTCACGTATTCAATTGTCAATGAACTATCAATAATCGATATTTATCGACTACACCGATATTGTACCATAATAATCGCTTATGTCAATAGACAATAAGCGATTAATAACGATTATTTTATAATGTCTTTTAATCGTTCGTTTTTTAGACATGATTTCTTTAATACCCCCGCCCTCCCCATTTTTTTTGATGGTTTTACCAATACTGCTCAACCCTACTACCACCGACGGCCTAATTTTAAGACCAATCGATAATTGTCGTTGACACATACCGAGAGCAATGATATACTATGCACAGGAGGTAGATATTATGAACTTAAAAGAATGCTTACGGAAGATGATTGATGACAATAACAGCTCATTTGCCAGACTTGCAGATAGACTAGGATATAAGAGTTGCTCTAGTATAGGTGAGATATCTAGAAGGAGCGACACAAAGGTCAGCATCCTAATCAACATATGCAACGAACTTGACTACGACATCATCATCAGACCACGAGGCGGTAATGACAGAGCAGAAAGAACAATCGTACTAGATGAAGTGCCCGACAGAAAAGATAACAGAGGGAAGTATCAGCGATGAAATACGGCTACGCACGAGTGAGTACAGGAAAGCAGTCTCTCGACAGACAGATAGACAGCCTGCGCTCATACAATGTAGACTATATATTCAGTGACAAGTACACGGGCACAAGAATCGACAGACCGAACTACTGCAAGTTGAAGGAAACGATAAAAAAAGGTGATGAACTATACATCCACGCACTCGACAGACTTGGAAGAAATAAACAGCTCATAAAGGACGAGATTAGGTTTTTCCAGGAAAAGGGTGTTATAATAAGAATACTTAATATGCCTACAACCATGATTGAACTGGACGGACAGGAATGGATCATCGAGATGATAAACAACATAATCCTCGAGGTGCTTTCATCACTCGCTCAGCAGGAGCATGACATGATGGTCGAGAGAACCGTTGAAGGTCTCAAAGCTGCACGCAAGAGAGGAAAGAGCATCGGAAGACCGACTGTCTCAATCGAAGAGGTAGATAACCTTGTCAGACAGGGTGTATCGATAACAGATGCCTGCAAGCAGTGCAATGTGAGCAGAGCGACATATTATAAGCACAGAGCCTAGAGCCATGCACCACATATGGTGTAGGCTCTTTTTTTGTGCAACGAAGGAGGAAATATGGCAATAGATAAGAAGAAAGTGAAACTTTACAAGAGTACTGACAGTCTTACTGCTAAGTATGACATTGTACTGAACTGCTACGCTACGAACGACAAAGATACGCTTCTGCATCTGAACAAGGACCTAAGACGCAGACTGGCTGAAGCAAACAGCAACAGAAGCAAGGATATCGAGGAGCGATACAACATGTATCAGATGTATAAGAAGACATTCCTATTTACGGCACATTATTCGTTCGAGGACTACATGCTTTACCTTGAGATAAACAGACCTGTCAATGAGCAGTTCTACCGTCCTCGAATGAAGATACTGAAAACCGTGGTAAAAGATCTGCAGGACCTCCACGACGGAAATCTACAGGAACTGTTCATCTCCATGCCACCACGAGTAGGCAAGACAACACTGATTATGTTCTTTCTTACATGGCTCATGGGAATCAATTCGGAGAAGACAAATCTGTACAGCAGTTTCTCTGACACAATCACGCATTCGTTCTATGAAGGTATAAATGAAATCATCAATGACAACATGACCTATACATATAGTGAGATTTTTCCAGCATCCGTCATAGTGAATCAGAACTCTAGACTCAATACATTGGATTTGGAACGAAAGAAGAGATATCCAACGCTTACATGTCGTTCTATCTATGGAACACTGAATGGTTCGTGTGACTGTAACGGCGTGCTTATCGGCGATGACTTGATTGGCGGTATCGAAGAAGCGCTTAATCCGGAACGTATGTACAAGACATGGAAACTAGTAGATAACAACCTCATCACACGTGCTAAACAGGGAAGCAAGGTGTTATGGATAGGTACTAGATGGTCGCTTGTTGACCCGGCTGGTCTAAGACAGGACCTTATATTGAATGATCCGAACTTCAAGTCAAGAAAGTATAAGATTGTGAATCTGCCAGCGCTCAATGAGAATGATGAATCCAATTTCGACTATGACTATGGCGTTGGATTCTCTACTGAATACTATCAGCAGAGAAGGGCGTCATTCGAGAGAAACGATGATATGGCATCCTGGTTCGCACAGTACCAGGGAGAGCCTGTAGAACGTGAAGGTGCATTGTTCAACGGCGGAGATATGAAGTTCTATAACGGAATACTGCCGAATGAGGAGCCAATCAGAAGACTGACCGTAGTAGATACTGCCTGGGGCGGTGGTGACTACGTGAGTGCTCCAATAGCCTATCAATATGCAGATGGAACAGTATATATACCAGACGTTGTGTTCAATAACGGCGATAAGAGAATAACGCAGCCGGAAGTGGCGAAGAAAATCGCTTCGTGGGGTGTACAGGACTGCGATGTCGAAAAGAACAACGGTGGTGAAGGCTATGCTGAAGATGTACAGAAGGAACTCGAACGACTTGGCTACAAATGTGTCATAACATCACACAGTGCACCGACAACCAAAGCCAAGGAAGTACGCATATTTCAGAATGCTCCCGATATTAGAGAGTTCTATTTCCTTGAGCCAGGCAAACGCTCGAAGGAGTATTCAATGTTCATGAACAACCTGTTCTCATTCAAGATACTAGGCAAGAACGAGCATGATGATGCACCCGACAGCTTGTCGCAGTTGTGTGACAGACTGTACGGAGGCTATGGAACAATAAAAGAAATATTCAAAAGACCGTGCTAAAAGGCGCCGTTTCTCTCTCTGCAAAATACAATGATATTAGGGATGCCTGCATTCATTTGCCTACCCCCTATGTCACCTACAAGGCATCCCTCATATCTATTCATTACAGGGAGGAAATCAATGAAAAAGAACATATATTGTCCTCTCTGCTTGAAGAGAGGAAAAAAGAAGATACTAGGCAGAGTAAGCGACGATACAAGCGGTACGCTTTATCTCTGGTGCAAGGTAGACAAGAAAGAAATAGAAATTCGTGTGGAAGGAGGCAACGCTGGTGATTAAAAGAGGCAGAAAGACAATCTATTCAAGTGAATCAGAAATCACAAGAGATAATGTTCAAAAAGTAGTCACATATGCGATGCAGACGCACGAATTAAATCGCAAGGATATAAAGTACCTTATCGAGTATGAGAAGGGAAGACAGGACATCCTTGATAGAGAGAAGCCTGTAAGGCCCGAAATCAACGAGAAGATAGTAGAAAATCACGCATCACAGATTGTTAATTTCAAGACAGCTTTCGTGTTTGGCTCGCCAATCAGATATGTTCAGAAGGCTGAACAGGAATTGGAGAGCGAGACTACATCAGATGAGGATGATGGGTACATCGGTGAATTAAACAGCATGTGCTTTGACGAAAGAAAGCACACAAAGGACCAGGAACTAGCAAAGACATTTCTAACATGCGGTGTGGGATATAGAGGAGTTTTTCCTCAGAAGGACAAAACTGCTTATACACCTTTTAGAATTGTCAACCTGGACCCTATGAACACATTCATCATCTACAGTCCCGACATTTTTCACGATCCGTTACTTGCAGTCACATACTGGCGTGATATGAACGATAAAGGGATTGTAGAAGAAACGCATTATACGGCCTACACGAATGACAGGGTGTTTCAGTTCACAGATACACATGTCGGTGAGGTCGAAGAAAGTGTAAATGGTATCGGAGCAATTCCTATTGTCGAATATCGACAGGATTATGACAAGATGGGCTGCTTTGAGAGAGCCATCGGCCTGTTAAATGCAATCAACACATGCACAAGCGACAGACTGAATGGACTGGCACAGAATGTACAGTCATTCATTTGGTTCGATAACGTTGACATGAATAAAGAAGACTATGACGAACTTAGAGAGAACGGTGCATTATCCACAACAAGCAGAAACGGAACTACAGCGTCCGTAAAGACTATTGAGACATCACTTAATCAGAATGAAATTCAGAGTCTGAGTGATTACTTATATGCCCAGTTACTGCAGATCTGCGCTATGCCTTCTAGAGAAGCACAGAGTGGTTCTACAACAGGGCAGTCATCTATGCTGAGTGGTGGATGGCAGGAAGCAGAAGAAGATGCTTATCGACTTGAAGAGATGTTTGATGAAGGGGAAAAGAAGTTCCTCGCTATCGTTAAAAACATTCTCGACCGAAGCAATACAGTTGTTAAGGAAGAAGTCAAACTAAGAGATATTGATATCAAGTTCTCTAGAAACAAGGTAACAAATATGCTCGTCAAGACACAGGGGCTTCTAAATATGAAGACATTCGGCATCCATCCAAGAGTTGCCATTCAGACCGCTGACTTATTCAGCGACCCTCAGCAGGTATATGTGGACAGCAGAGAGTACCTGGACGCAGCATACAAAACTGAATTAAAAACAACTGTTGATAGTGAAGACAAGGATTTGCAAAGCAATCCACAGGGTGATAACCCAGCAACAGTTACAGATGACCAGAATACACAGATGTCATTCGTAAATTCCGGTTAGCATATTTGAGTTAGAGAAAAACTTTAAAGAGCACATATACAGTTAGAGAAAAACTTTAAAAAGCACATACATAGTTAGAGAAAAACTTTAAAGAGCAAGGAGAATCAAAATGAACGTAAGAGAAATTTTAGGCGCTAGATTAACTGAAGACACAACAATCGAAGATTTAATCGAAATGTTAGAAGCAGACAATTCTACTGTATCAGTCAGAGAATATAACGCTATGAAAGATAAGAGTGATAAAAACGCAAAGGAAGCAGCCAATTATAGAAAGCAGCTCAATGCGAATAAATCACAGGAAGAGATTAATAAAGAAGAAACTCAGAGACAGTTGGATGAATTGGCCAGTCAAAATGCTGATCTCACAAAAAAACTATCAATCATGGAAAATGAGAAAAAATTCATATCTATGGGATATAACGAGGAGAGTGCGCACAAAGTGGCTAGTGCTTTAGCCGAGGGTGATATGAAATCATTTTTCAAGCAGCAGGAAATTTTTAATGCTGAATTAAACAAGAAATACAAAGCAGAGGCGTTAAACAACACAAAAACGCCAGGACAAGACGATAATCACGACGATACTATGACAAAAGAGAAGTTAAGCACAATGTCATTAAGGGAACAGATGAAGTTCGCTGAAGAAAATCCTAGTGAATATCAGTCAATTTACGGCAAAGGAGAATAAGATATATGGCAAACACACCATATCCTAATTATGTATTGGAAAACAAGTTTGAAGACCAATATCAGACATATCTAGACTTAATGCAGTTCTGTACTGTTGATAACTCATTAACAGGCGAACCTGGCATGAAGAAAAAAATCCGTACTTATGTAGCAACTGATGGTACGGAAACAGTAGCAAAAGGTGAAGGAAACACTAAGTCAATCACAGCCAGCTACACTGAAACAGAATACACAATCGAGACATTACAGAACAGATTCGATTGGTATGATGAAGATGAAATGGAAGACCCATTAGTAGTTGATAAAGGCTTAGAGCACCAGGCAGTTGACATGTTCAACACTGCTCAGAAGAAGGCTATCGCAGAGTTTGCGAAAGCCACTCAGAAGGTAGAGACTGCCAAGTTTGATTTCAACTCTTTCGTTGATGCAGTAGCATCCATCAAGGACTTAAAAATCAGCGAATCAACTGAAATCACAGGATTAGGCGTTTTCGCATTAGTTCATAAGAAAGACACTGCAGAAATCCGTAAGAATCTAGGGGATTTATTAAAATACGTAGAAGCATATGCACGTAGTGGTTACATTGGCACAGTTGCTGGTGTAAACATCTATACATCTGCATTAGCAAAAGAAGGAGAATTTGCAGTAGCAACTAAACAGGCAGTCACTTACTTCAACAAGAAGGGTGCAGAAGCCGAATCTTCAACTAGAGGAAGCCGTTCAGCAGAAAATGCTAACAAGCGTGAAAACACAGTTTTCTTAAGAAAGTATGGTATTTTCGCCTTAACAAATCAGAACTACATTGTAAAGGTTGTTAAGAGTGCAGCTACTGGACTCGCTGCGGGGGATGAAATTCCTACAGTCTAGAAAGGGGTAGAGAATGAAAAAAGTAGAAGTGATTAAAGCGTTTTATGACGCAAAAAACAAAAAGACCCTACGTAAAGTAGGGGATGTGATTAAAGTTACAGAAATCAGAGCAATGGAACTCATTGAAAAAGAGTTTGCAAAAGAAGCGGAATAGTGAATATGAAAGGGGATGATAAACATGACACAAGAAGAAATACTAAGAATCAAATTAAAAGATGATGATGTTGATGACGATGATTTAGTGGTTCTTCTGCAAAGTGCTAAGTTAATCATCCTCTCAAATCGCTATCCTTATCATGATTTTCCTGTTGATGACAACGGAGAATATATTCTTGAGAATAGATACAAGGATCTGCAGATAAGAATTGCAGTGGAATTATTTGCAAAAGCCGGTGCAGAAGGAGAACTAACTCACACAGAAAATGCAGTAACTCGACAGTGGGCAAGTGCAGATGTATCACCTGCATTATTAAAGGAAATTATTCCTAAAGCGAAGGTATTCTAAATGAGAAACTTCAAGAGAGATCAGTTCACAATCTATTATGCACTGTTCCAAAAGGATAGTGCCACGGATAAATACGGCAACAGAATAGGCGGCTATACTGAGCCGACAAAATTAAAAATTTCACTTTCTGCAGCAAAGGGCGATTCGAATTATAACGTATTCGGTAAAGACACTGATTATGACAGAGAGATGGTTACGACAGATACCAACTGTCCTATTGATGAATATTCTAGATTATGGATTGGCGTCGATACGTCAGAGACCCACAATTACGTAGTGACAAAAGTCGCAGTAAGCAAGAGGGAGAAGAGATATGCAATCAAGGAATATAAAGGTTAGGCTGAACAGTGAAAGTATCAGTCAAGCCATCTCTAGTCTTAAGGAATACAAGAAAACACTGAAATATAAGCAGGCCGCTCTCATGAAAGAACTCGGTGAGCATGGCTTTGAAGTGATGGTCAGAGAGATAGATTCCTATCCTATGCCTTATTCTAAGGACGATTTAATTAATAGTGTGTCATATGAATGCACAGGTAAAACAGTCACTATTTACAATGCATCTGAACACGCTTTATTTGTAGAATTCGGAACCGGAATCGTTGGCTCACGTTCGCCGCATCCACACGATACCATCGGATATCACTATGATGTCAATAATCATGGTGATAATGGGTGGTATTATCGTGATGAAGGTAAATGGCAGTGGACAAAAGGTATGCCATCTAGACCGTTCGCTCATGGCACATACGAGACTTTGAGGGCAGAACTTATTGATATTGTAAAGAAGGTGTTTCAACAGTGATTGACAGAGAAGATGGATTATTTGCTGAAATTGCAAATGAACTTAGAAAACAGTTTCGTGATATCTATATTATCGGAAAACAATTATCTTCTGAACCACCTAGATTTCCGGCAGTATCTATTATTCAAGAGAATAACGTAGTAAACAAACGATATAGTACATTTGACGAGATGGAAAATGTTGCTCATATTACGCAGTACATTGAAATCTATTCTAATGATAAAGAGCAGAAAGAAGAAATATGCAAATCGATATCGTTAGTAATTGACAATGTTTTGAAAACTCATGGCTATTGCAGAATGCTTAACCAGCCGATGGTTAATGCTGATGATACTATAGCAAGAAGAATCATGAGATATAAGAAAGAAAATGAAACGCAATATTAAGGAGGATAAATATGGGAGTAGCAATCAACACAGCTGGCGTAACTGTAGGATATGCCGTTGAAGCGACAGCAGGCACTAGACCAACTGCTGGGTACACTGTAATTCCGGATATCAAGTCCGTTCCGGAACTAAATCCAAGTCCGGAAACTTTAGAATCTACTGATCTAATGGAAACAGAGTACAAGACTTATATTGAAGGCTTAAAGGACTTAGGTGGAGCATTAGCATTCACAGCAAACCTAACAGAGGAACTCATTACAGTTTGGGATGCCTTAATCGGAAAGTACGAAGAAGCTGCAAAGACAGGCAAGGCTACATGGTTTGAAATCAAGCATCCTAAGTTAGCAAAATCTGTTTACTTTAGTGGTCAGCCATCAAAGACAGGTTTACCCGCAATCGAAGTAAACAGCATCTTAGAAACTAACTTATATATCACACCTACAGGTGCACCTGAATGGGGAGCAAAAAGCACTGATAACGTGTAAGTTAGAGGCGCTTTAATCGGCGCCTTTTTTAATAATTTATAGAGGAGATAAGCAAGTATGGAAAAAACAAATAGCACAACAATCAAGTTTGCATACGAAGGCAAGAATTATGAATTAGGTTATACAAGAGAAATTGTCGGTAAGATGGTTGGAGAAGGCTTTGAAATTGAAAAAGCAGCTCAGAACCCCCTTGATGCGATTTATGAATTATTCATTAATTCATTTGAAATGAATCATCAAGATACAGATATCAATACAAGAGAAAAGATTCTAAAGAATCTTGGCAATAAAGAGCATCTATTTGCAGTGCTTGTAGAAATGTTCTCTGAACCAATCGAATTCCTAGGAGAACCAGAAAAAAACGCAATCGAGTGGATAGTATAGAAAGCGAAAGTGATGCCGATGCGTCCACGAATGATTACAGGAAATTAATGAATGAGTGGTTTCCCTATTATCTTGCACTAGGGATGACCTATGAACAGTACTGGCATGGTGACCCATATCTTACGGTATATTATCAGAAAGCAAAGAAAATGAAGTTTGATTATGATAATCAGATGGCTTGGATAAATGGAATGTATATCTATGATGCCGTATCGGCTATTGTGTTCAATACATGGTGCCGTAAGGAAGGGGAACAGTGCAGAAATTATACTGATAAGCCTTATGAATTTGATGGGGCAAAGCAAGAAGAAGAATTAAAGAAAGAAGCAGAGGTCCAGGCAGAAGCGTGGATGCGAAACTTCGTTAATCTGTATAAAGTTTAGAGCCAAACCGAGAGCCTTATTTTTTAAGGAAGGAGGTTTAAAACTATATGGCTGATATAGATAAATTATCGATAGTATTCGAAAGTGATGTTGATGGAGCAGTCAGTTCGATAGATAAGTTGACAGGTGCACTTCAAAGATTAAATCAAGGTATTAAGATTGACGGCAATATCGCAACTACCTTGAACTCTCTTTCAAGACTTGACAAGGTAGTCAATGGTTTAAATACCAAAAATGTTGATGCTTTTTCTAAAGGAATAAGAAATCTTGTTGAAGCATTAAAGCCTTTAGAAAAAATCGGCGATAGTGGTCTTGGCAAAACTTTGAACAGTTTATCAAATATATCTAAAACCATCAGCAAACTAGACCAAGCAGACTTAGGCAAGTTCAGCGGGCAGATGAATCAGATTTCAAGTGCCATGGCACCACTTGCACAGAACGGCAATCAGCTGTCTGATGTGTTTAGTAAAATGCCGAGTGCAGTAGCCTCTGCATCCAAGTCTCTAGATACCTATAATTCTAAATCTAGAGGTGCTAAGGTTCATACAGGTGGACTGTTTTCAGCAATCAGTTCTTTAGTAAGCGGAGCAAGAGGAATACATTCTACTTTCTCGTCACTGAATTCGACGTTTGGTTTCTTTTATAATGAAAGTGCTGAATACATAGAACAGTTAAACCTGTTCAATGTCGCAATGGGCAGTGCATCACAAAGTGCTAGCGAATTTGCTCAAAAAGTTAGTGATGCTATGGGCATCGACCCAGGTAAGTGGATGGAGTACCAAGGCACACTTAATATGATGATTGAAGGCTTTGGCGTGGCGAGTGACAAAGCACAGATAATGTCGCAGAACCTAACACAGTTATCATATGACTATAGTTCTTTAATGAACGTAGATGTAAGCACTGCTTTCGATAAAATACAGAGTGCCATGTCCGGACAGATTAAAGGCTTGAAGGAATATGGTAACAACGTGTCTGTCGCAATGGTCAAACAGACAGGTCTTAAATATGGCTTGCAAGGCAACGTAAGTACCTGGGATCAGAACACACAGGCAATCATGAGATACATCACTATCATGAATAATGCCAGCAAGGTAGATGTATTCAATGATATGGCACGTACAATCAATACGCCTAGTAACGCTGTACGTATTTTGACACAGCAGTTCCATGTGCTTAGACGTGCAATTGGTAATATTGCGAGCGTATTTGCTACGGCAGTAATTCCATATATACAGGTAGCAGTTGACCTTTTAAACAAGTTTGCTAGTTTTGTAGCAGGCTTATTTGGATTTAAATTACCAACCATTGATTATAGTGGCTTAGAAAAAGGCTCTGGTGCTATGGATGATATAGCAGACAGTGCTAAGGATGCAGGCTCATCAGTGGGTGGAGCAACTAAGAAAGTAAAAGACCTAAAGAAAGAACTACAGACATTAGGATTTGATGAATTAAACATTCTAAACAGTTCAAAGAACGACTCTGACAGTGGTGGCTCCGGCGGTGGAGGAGGCTCTGGTGGAGTCGGTGGCGGTGGTGGTATCGGTGATATCGATTTGCCACAATATGATTTCTTAAAAGGCTTAAAGAAAGACACAGACGAAATAGAAAAGAAGTTAAAGGAACTATTTAAGCCTGTCACTGACAGTTGGAACAAGTATGGCAAGGCGGTCATGGACAGCTTTAAGTTTGCTTTAAATGAATTATCTGAACTCACAAAGAGTATAGGCAAATCATTTGGAGAAGTATGGCAGAACGGCACAGGCAAGAAGACGGTAAGTGAAATTCTGCTAATCGTTAAGAACTTATGCGACTTCGTTGGATATCTAGCAAAGCGTTTCAGAGAAGCGTGGGATGAAGCCGGACTAGGAACGAAGATCATTCAGAATCTATGGGATGCTGCAAATAATTTACTTCATTCTGTTGAAGACATTAGTGAGCAGTTGAGCAATTTTGCTTTCTACCTTGATTTCAAGCCAGCGTTAAAGAGTGCTTATAGTTTATCAAAGGCTTTTAAAGAACTTTCAGATATCGTAGGGAAATATCTAAGTGATGCATTCAAGAATGTATTGTTACCATTAGCAAAATGGGGCATTGAAAAAGTTGTTCCTACAGGAGTCAGTGCATTAGCAGATGCCTTAAAGGGAGTCAGTGCTGCTCTTAAGAATTTAAGACCATTCATCACTTTCCTTGAAAAGTTAGGTATTGCCCTAGGGAAATTAGTAGGGAATACTATTTTGGTCGGCATCAGTGCACTAGGAAAAGCGTTGAAGGCTATCGGTCAGTCAAAAACATTATTGGCGGCATTAACCACTACTGTAGCAACGCTTATCGCTTCTATGAAGTGGGGCAAGGTAATCAATGACTTGAATGATGTAAACAGTACCGTAAGCAAGTTGAAGGTGGTATTTGAACTCTTCAAGAGCGAAGGAATCTCTGCACTTGAACTTTTAGTACAGGATTTTGTTAAGTCACATAAGGCACTTGATACATTAGTCACTGGCTTCAAAGGATTAAATGATGCCAACGGTATATTAAGTGGAGTTAGTACCGCTGTTACTGCATTAGGCACAAAACTCGGTGTATTGACCGTGGCTGAAGGTGGAGCAACAACTGCAACAGGTTTATTAGGTGGTGCATTTGCGTTCCTTGCAGCAAACCCATTAGTAGCGGTGGCTGGTGCTATAGCAATCGCTGTAGGAGCAATTGCATTCTTCACAAGCAGAGTTAAAGATAATTCCGAGGCACAGGAAAATGCGCTAGATTCAGCAAAAAGACTAGCAGACGGCTTGAAAGAACAAGCCAAAGAATGGAGAAATGTTAGCAAAGAAGCGAGAAATAATGCTAGTGATGGCATAAAGAACGCCAATGTAGCTGCAGACTACGCTAGCAAATTGTATAACATTGTTGATGCGAACGGTAAAATCACAGGCAGTGTAAAACAGGCACAATTCTTCGTTGACGAACTTAACAGTCAGTTAGGAACTAACATTAAGATTCATGATGGTGTGATTTCTAATTGGGGCAAGGAAAAAAACGCGATCAACGAAACTATTGAAGCACTAAAGCGAAAAGCAGTAATTGAAGCGTATAGCAAAGATTTTGCTGAAGCAGACATGAAGAGAATAGAAGCCAAAAAGCAATTGGCAGAAGCAACTAGCAAACTCAATGAATCTAAAGAGAAAGAAGCAGAACTTGAAAAAAGACTTCTTGATGCTCAAGCAAATCACACAGGATCTACTATTTACCTTAGAAACGAACTTGAAAAACAGAAAAAAGTGACAGATCAATATAGTGGCGCTGTAGAAAATGCAAAGAATAAATTGACTGATATCACCGAAGGATGCGATATGTACAATAAAGCAATCCAGGCAACAGATGGAACGGTTGAAAGTTCTACTGCATTCATCGTCGCACAATATGGAGTGTTAGCGAAAGATGGCACTTATACATACAGTTCTTTAGCGAATGGCCTCAATGACCTTAACGCCAAGTGCGATGAAAACGGAAAAGTATGGCAGACATTAAGTAAGACAGAACAGGAAGCGAGCAAACAAGCGAGAATTCAGTTGCTTGGTGACTTGGCTCAGAAAGCATTCAGTCAAGGCAAGACTTACGAGCAGATGCTTTCTACTGCAAAAGCAAAAGGTGCTGAATTAACACAAGCCGATAAGGCTGAGTTAAAGAAGCAGTATGATAACCTTAAGAAACAAGCTGACGATATCAAAGTGGTTAAACAAGAACAGTACAATGCCTTGATGTCTTTACTTGATAAGTATGGAATCGACAAAAAGAGCAAAGACGGAAAACGCTACGCAAACGAATTGAAAGATGCACAAAAGAATGGTACAGAGCAAGGTCAGAAGTATATTGACAACCTAGCCAAGAAAATCGGCAACGACAGCCATAAAGTCACTAATGAAGTTGATAAGACTAGTAAAAACAGTAAAAAGCAGTTTGAGTCTCACCAAGCAGAATTTAAAGTGGCTACAAAGACTGCTGAGAAAACCCTAGCGGCTTTCCTAAATTCAATTCCTACTTTTAAACCAATAAAATTGGGTCTTGAAGTTGCCAAGAAAGTATTAAAAATAGGGAATTTTGGATTTGATATTGATTTGCGTGCTGGAGGTGGATTTCCCGACACAGGTCAGATGTTCATTGCTCGAGAAGCCGGACCGGAATTAGTAGGTCGTATCGGGCGCAGAACTGCCGTTGCGAACAATGATCAGATTGTACAAGGTATTGCAAGTGCCGTAAGAAGTGCGATGGTTGGCGTAAATAGTCCTAACAATGGTGGTACTACAAGAATCACAGTACAGAACGTTCTTAACGGCAGAGCAATCGGTGAGTCCGTCATCGAATACCATAATGGCAAAGTCAAGCAGACAGGACATAGTCCTTTATTATTCTAAAAGGAGGGAGACAACGTGGAATATATTCTAGTAATAAACGGCTACGGGTGTTTCCCTAGCAAATACGAAGTACAGCTAAGCGATGTTGACAGGGAGGACGGAAGCGGAAGAAACCAAAACGGAGATATGCTACGAGATAGAGCGGGGGTCAAGAAAAAAGTCATCTTGACTTTCGCTGCTATTCCGCAGTCAAAGGCAGAACGCCTGTTGCAAGCCGTCAAGGATGAATTCGTTACTGTCACATACCTAGATCCGGAACTTGGAAAACGAACAATGACAGCTTATGTCAGTGACAGAAACTGTCAGATGTTCAAATATGATAGGGCAAGTCAAGAATGGATATGGGATAGTATAACATTCAACCTTATCGAGAAATAATCAGAAGGAGGGGCAATGATGATTAACACAAGCAGACAATATCAAGATGTTATAGTTGGTCCTTCTAGAAGCATTAAAGCAAGAGTGAAATTCAACGGAGATACTTTATTGGATGATGATAAAGTTATCTCTGTTTCACTGAATGAGATAGCAAATTCTGATGAAAAAGTCACAATTGGTGAACTCAACAGTGCGAAGGCAGTCGTGGAGTTCGAAATGCCTAACGATACAATCCCTTTAAAAAACGGAATATTCAGCATTCAAAGTGGATTGCTTGTGAATGGTAAATATGAGTTTGTGGATAAAGGAACATTCTATATAGATGAGATAGAAAGCAGCATGGGCAGTAAGATTGTTACTGTCAGCGGTTACGATAGCATCTATAGAATGAATGCAGAATACGAGCCAGGCATTAAATATCCAGCGTTATTAGAAGATGTGGTGGGAGACATATGCAGACAGTGCAATATCACATCTGCAATTGACAATATCCCAAGCATTACATTGGATGGCTACCAGGAAAACATTACATGCAAAACATTTATGGGCTACTGCCTAGGACTTATGGGATTGAATGGTCGCATGAATGAAAGCAACAAACTGATTGGCTACTGGTTTAAAGACAGTGGCTTTAAAGTCAAATGGGATAATCAGTTTCAGAGTGGCTTCAAGTTAACATCCGACAATGATGTGAAGGTCACAAGCGTGTCATGCAATGGATTGATTAGTGGTAACGGCTATGGCATATCATTTGAGAATCCGTATATGACACAGGAAATTCTCGATGGAATATATAAGAAAGTAAATGGATTAACTTATAGTCCATCGACTGTTGAATGGAGAGGGAATCCGTCATTACAGATAAGTGACATCATCAAAGTAGAAGATAACAACGGTATATTTCACAATGTCATTCTAAGTGAACATACAATCACATTGACAGGCATGAAAGACAGCATCACTTGTAAAGGGTCCAACGGTGAAGTTGTGATGAGTACATCAAACTCGCCTACGCAGTTAGTTGTAAAGAGGTTGTACAATACACTCACAAATGCACTCAAGACAAACAGTGAGAACATTCTAGGGCATAATGGTGGGTACTACAGAGTAGACTTCAACGAAGAAGGGCAACCTAGTGGCTGGTCTATCATGAACACGCCAACACTGCGTGATGATACTAAGATGTGGAAATTCTCTAGTGGTGGTCTTGGTTATAGTGTTGATGGTGGCAAAACATTTACAAAGATTGCATTTGACCTGGAAGGGAATTTCAGTGCGAATGCTATTACCACAGGGACCATCAGTGGCGAAATGTTTGAATTGAATCTCGAAACTGGAGTCATCAAGATAGGTGAAAGAGACGATAAGGGGGAGATAAGCAACCCTAGCCTATACGTGAACGAAAAAGGCGAAGTGAAGATTAGAGCGTTTGAAAGAGTCGAGAATAAGGCTGATGAAGCGCTTAAAGAAGCACAGGGTTCAGTAAAGAAATTCGTATGTGAGTATGCTAGTTCGAGCGATGGAGTTACACCTCCCGAAACAGGGTGGTCAGAGACTGCACCGACATGGCGTCCTGGATTCTATATATGGCAGAGAACAGCCACGACGATCAACAATACTGTCACATACAGTACACCAGTATGTATAACAGGTGCTAAAGGTGAGGATTCTATATTGTTATGTATAGAATCATCAAATGGCACGACATTCAAGAACAGTGATGTGGCAACTATATTCACGGTAAGTATATATGTGGGTGGAGTTGTGATTGATAACTCCTCAAAGTTAAGAGAAACATTTGGAGATAATGCATATCTGCAGTGGTTCATTAAAAGGCATGGAGAGACAGAATTCAGCAAGATTCCGTTAGATGATTCAAGACTCAATGACAACGGGTTCATGTTTACTATTTCAGCAAAAGACATTAAATTCAAGGCAGTATTCAACTGCGAATTAAATATTTAGGAGGAAAATTATGGCAATTAAAGCGGTCAATCAGATTGACGTTATCGACTTAACCGATGGTTATTCGGTTGTATTAACTAATGACAACTATACATTCTTAGGTACTACTACTTCTGTAAACGGTACACAGACAACAACTACACAGGTAATGGCATTATGTGGTAGTGAACAGGTTCCATGCACTGTAGGAACTATTACATGTCCTACAGGCATTTCAGCAGTATCTGACGGAAAAGCACCAATGCCAACAATCACAATCACTGCAACATCTGCATTAACTAAGAGTGGAACTATTACTATTCCTATCGTTGTTGATGGTGATATTACTATCAACAAGACATTCAGTTTTTCAATCGCATTTAAGGGGCAGACAGGACAGAATGGTACAAGTGTTACCGTAAGTTCAACATCGGTTACTTACCAGGTTGGTGCAAGTGGAACTACTAAGCCAACAGGTGAATGGAGCACTACTGTTCCAAACGTACCTAATGGTCAGTTCCTTTGGACTAAGACAGTAGTAAAGTACTCTGACGGCAAATCAACAGAAGCATATTCAGTTTCTTACAAAGGTACAAATGGAACAAACGGTTCAAACGGTACTAGCGTTACCGTAAGTTCAACATCAGTTACTTACCAGGCTAGTACAAGTGGTACTACTACTCCGACAGGCACATGGAGCACTACAGTACCAAGCGTACCAAACGGTCAGTATCTATGGACAAAGACTGTTGTTGTATATTCAGATGGCAAGTCTACTGAATCATATTCTGTATCTTATAAAGGAACGAATGGTATTAACGGTACAAATGGTAAGGATGCTATCACGATGGCAATCACCTCAAGTGGTGGAACAATCTTTAAAAATACCGCTATTGCTACTACTTTAACTGCTCATGTCTACAAGGGCGGAGTTGAAGTGACTGGTTCTGCATTATCTGCATTAGGAACTATTAAATGGTACAAAGACGGTGGAACTACTGCCGTAGCAACAGGGGCAACATATACAATCGGTGCAGGCGATATTACGAACAAGGCAACATTCAGCGCACAGCTAGAAGGATAATTATATGATTAAGGCATCGGCTAGCATGACACTCGTAAGAGTCAACGATGGCGAAGACGGGCAGGGAATTCGCTCGATCACTCCGGAGTATTACCTATCAGATTCTGCAACGGAAATGCCCGATGCAAGCAGTAGCGGGTGGAAAAGCGTTCCCGATGACTACATTGACAAGCATTATTACTGGGTAAGGTCGAAGATATTATGGGATGATGGAACATATACAACGACCACCCCAGTGCTTGCAAATGATCTTAAGTCAATCATTGACGATTACGATAACAGAATCAACAACATGAACAGTCAGCTGCAGCAGGCAACTAAGGATGCTTCTTCATCTATAGAACAGACTAAGACATCCATCTTGCAGACTGTATCAGAAAACTATTACAGTGCTTCTGATGGTAAGAATCTTGCTTCTACAGTATCAACACTTAAGCAGACAACAGAAAGCATTCAGATGAATTTCGTCAAGAAAGAGGACTTTACATCCCTTTCTGACAAGGTTTCAAGCAATCAGACACAGTTGAATACCTATATCAGATTCAACGCAGAAGGAATCGAGATAGGTAAACAGGATTCTGAATTCAAGACAAAACAGACAAACAGCAAATATTCGATACTTCAGAACAATGATGAAGTAGCGTACTTTGCGAACAACAGAATGTATAACTCGAATATTGAAGTTTCTAGTTCCTTGAGAATCGGAAACTTCGGATTCATTGTTAATAGCGATGGATCATTAACTTTTAAGAAAGTAGGTGGTGACTGATGGCAACAAGCGCATCATGCAGTGCAGCTTTTGGTGGTGGCAATGGTAATGTCACGATGACAATGACACGTACAGGTGTCAATGTTGACGGAAACTATGATTTGTGGACTGCTACACTGACAAAGTACTATAAGTGGAATATCAACTCAAATGCTACCAAATACGGCTCTATGTGGGCAAATGGTGTCCTTATATGGTCGGGTGGAGTGACTATCGGTGGTAGTGGAACAAAGACACTTGCAACAGTTACTAACATCAAGATTCCACATGATAGCAACGGTAGCAAGCATTTTGATTTCTCATTCAGCCAGGAACTCAAAGTTACATTATCCGGTAAATATGTCGGCAGTGTGTCTGCTTCGGGTGGTATCGACTGCGATGTCATTCCTAGAGCAACCAAGCCTTACTGTTCTCCAACCTCTGTATATTTTGGAAACAGTGTCACAATCAAGACGCCTAGAGCATCATCTGATTTCGGACATGTAATAACGTACAGCTTTTATGATAAGACTGAACAGATTGCTGATAATCAATGGAATGATGAATTCAAATGGACAGTTCCCACTTCGCTGATTAATAAGATGCCCAATACTTCACAGGCCTATATTTGTTTCAGAGTAGATACATACAGTCGTTCCGGAAATTTTATTGGTAGTAATTACTGCACCTTGGATGTTGTACTTCCATCGGGTTATGGACCAACTGTTACAGGTATCACATATACAAACGAAGATTCTGCTATCGCAAAAAGATTCGGTGCTTCAACGATTATTCAAGGCGTTTCGAAAGTCAAATGTAATGTATCTACTTCAACGAAGAATGGTGCTACAATCACTTACTATCAGAATGAAATTGACGGGCAGAGTATTCCTGGTCCTAACAGTTTCTTTACAACCCAGCCACTTAAATCATCTGGCACAGTAGTTCTTAAATCGACAGTTACGGATTCGAGAGGACAGAAGGCAACACTGTCAAAGAATATCAGTGTTACAGAGTGGCATTCACCGACTGTTAAAAATGTCAGCGCACAAAGATGGAATTTATCATCAAATAAAGCTGATGATGAAGGTACGGCAGTTAAGATCACTTATTCATTCTCTATTGCACCTGTTAACAGTAAGAATGATAAGAATGTCATGATTCAGTATAAGAACGGGGAAACATGGACTACTCTTGCAACCTACACTAATTCATACAGTGGTGAGAATAAGGTATATATATCATCTGCTGGCAAGTTCAGTACAGATAACGCCTATTCTTTCAGAGTGCTTGTTAAGGACTACTTTACAACAGACGGCGTTGCAGCTTATGCTGCTATCGCACCATCATTCAAACTCTTGGATTTCTCTGCTGATGGGCGAGGAATTGGAGTTGGATGCAAGGCAGAGACTGGAAAGTTAAAGGTGGATATGCCTCTTGAGGCACAGTCATTTAATGGGTATAAGTTTGATTTCGAGACAGAGAATCAATCAGATACGTGGGTACTCGTGAAGAAAGATGAGAAGATACAGCATTTATGGATTGGCTGGTCTCCTTGGTATTCGTGTGGCACTAACGCATGTGGTATTAAGTTACAGTACAGATATAACAGTGCATTTAAGGTGGTTGAACTGAATTGGGATGGTGTAGTAAACGCCACAATCGGAGGAAATACAGCTGGGTACATGTGGACAGGATTTCCTGCCGATAAAAAGCCAAAAGGCAATATGTTCATTCCTATAGCAAACCCTGCTGCAGACGCTGGGTTAGTCATCAGATATTACCCTGTAACCAACGATGTTACAAAAGGTAATTTTACTTTGACTTCACTAAAAAATAATATAAACAATGTTTATATTTGTGGTTTTTATACGTATTCATATGCTTAAAGGAGAAGGAAATATGAAATTATATGATACATCATTGAAATACATGGATGCGATTAACGCAATCGGAGGCACTATTGTAGCAGTATTGACTGCTGCATTAGGTACGCATTGGTTTTTATTTGTAGGATTTTTAATCCTAAACATCATCGACTACATCACAGGAATCAGAAAGTCTAGATTAACAGGCAAAGAAAATTCCGCTAAAGGAGTGCGTGGAGTATGGAAGAAGTTAGGGTACTGGCTCATGGTACTTGTTGCTTTCTTAGCATCTGCAATCTTTATCGAGATTGGACAGACAATCAATGTCGATTTAACTATCACAACTTATGTGGGATGGTTTACTCTTGCTTCTCTAATTATCAATGAATTAAGAAGCATCATCGAGAATTTTGTAGAAGCCGGAGACAACGTACCATCTGTTTTAACTAAAGGCTTAGAAGTGGCTGAAAATGCTATTAAAAAAGGAGAATAAAACATGGAATTACAAGACACAATTGAATTAATGAACAGCGCTGAATATAAAGATAGATTCAAAGCGGAATATTATCAGGCTAAAATCAGATATGAGAAGTTAGATGATATGACTGTCAAATACGAGGCTCGTACGTTGACATTTATCCCTAAATGCTCATTAGAACTCTTAAAAGAGCAGAAAAAGCATTTAGGAAATTATATTCGCACTCTAAAGATTAGAGCGGAAATCGAAGGAATTGAATTATAAGAAAGAAGGTATAAAGTATGAGTAAAAACGCAAACACTATTTTAGATATTGCAAGAGGTTGGATTGGAAGAAAGGAATCCAACGGTTCACATCGTGAAATTATTGATGTATACAATAATCACAAACCACTCGCAAGAGGATATAAGGTTAAGTATACTGACAGCTGGTGTGCCACATTTGTTTCAGCATGTGCAATTAAAGCCAATTACACTGACATCATTCCTTTAGAATGTTCTTGCAATAAGATGATTGAAAAGTTTAAGAAGATGGGCAGATGGACAGAAGACGATGCTCATGTTCCACATCTAGGTGATGTAATCTTTTATGATTGGCAGGACAGTGGCACAGGTGACTGCAAAGGAACATCAGAACATGTTGGATATATAGAAAAAGTAGAGAATGGCAAAATTACCGTGATTGAAGGCAATAAGAGTGATTCCGTTTCTAGAAGAGTGCTAAATGTAAATGGCAGATATATTCGTGGCTTTGGATGTCCAGCATACGAAACACAAGCACATGCTTCTACTTCTAAGCCACAGAGTAATTCATCTAATGCATTAGGCACTTATATGATTACTGCTAGTGACCTAAAAGTCCGCACAGGACCAGGAATGAATTACAGAGTCAAGACACACAACGAATTAACCAGGGATGCTAAAGCCCACGATTATGATAAAGACGGATGTATTAATTACGGAACTCGTGTTACGGTGTCCAAATTTGACGGAGATTGGGCAAAGATTCCAAGCGGCTGGGTTGCTAAAAGATATTTAAAAAAAGTCTAACACCCACGAGGCTGACATGAGCAGAAATAAATGCTAAAATATAGAGGAACTAGTAGATTAGTGGACAACCTTTGTTTCTGCTATTCGAAAAGACAGGCGGCGACCTGTCTTTTTTTATTTGTCTAAATTGTTATTCCTCTATTACATGTGCAGCAATAAGTACATCATACTCAATACCTTGTTCTTTCAATTGACTCTTTGCGACTTCTATCGCCTCTGCGAATGCTTTAAAATATAGTGCTTCAAGGATTACATCTTCGACACCCTCGCAACGCAAATGATAACTTTTTAATAAGTCATCGATATAATTAGCGGTCCATGGAGAAATGAAACTACCCATGTATTTTATTAAAATCTCTGTTTCTTGCACAATACTACTAACCATTAATTGTCATCTCCTTACGTTCAAGATTACACGCTATGCATAACAAATTGTCAATGATTATGTATTATATATTTCACTTTTTTCACTGTAAATTATCACTAAGAAGCACTCAATTAGTAACAAATTAGTAACAAGCACTCAAAAAGCCCTGTATTTAAGCCATTTTATAATACCGATGATGAATCAACACTTAGAAAGAAACTAAAAGAATATGTTAGAGAAGGAGTTATTATCACAAATAAAAAAGGAAAGAAGAACTTTTATCAATTAAGTGAAGATTATATCATTCCTCATGATATTCTTGATTTCTTTAGTGAAGTATCTCCTTGTGGTGTGATTGGTTCTTATATACTTGATAAACAGGAGAAAGAAGAATCTGTTTTTGGATTTAAACACCATTATTTGACTCAGGTATTAGAGAGTGAAGTGCTTTATGATTTATTGAATGCGATACATGAGCATAAATATGTTTCTTTAAAAACATCACGTAATAGAATAAAGGTGCTCCCTCTTAGTATCTTTGTAAGTGTGCAGGACGGTAGGCAGTATTTGATAGCTTATATATGTCAAAGTAAAAAGATGTATTCATTTCGTCTAGATCATATTATTTCTATTAAGTGCTTAGAAGAAGAAAAAAACTTTGATTTATATAGAAAACAATTAGAAGAAATGAAGAAACATCTATGGGGTGTCAGTTTTTCTAATGGTTCTTTAGAAACAGTAGAATTTACTCTACATCATGAACCATGGGAAGAACATATATATAGACGATTATTACGTGAGAAGAGATGTGAGCATGTAGAAAGATTGAATGAGAATACAAGTCGTTTTTATGCAGAAGTGTACGATGTAAAGGAAATGGTTCCCTGGATTCGTACATTTATATGTCGTATTCAATCTATTTCTATATCTAATAAAGAAATAGAAAATCAATTTAAGAAGGATTTAGAAGAAATGTATCGTTATTATGAGGGGGATGAAGATGATATTTCATGAAATATACAGTCTTTACTATAAGACAGTGACTTGTCTCATACTGTCTTCTTTTACTCATGTGAATGAAATAATAAATGAGAATGCATTTAAAGAAAGTTTCATGATGTTGGAAGAAGCGTTAGAAAGATGGCCTATAAAGAATATAGATGTCTCTACTTATCCTTTGACACTCCTTCAAAAGAGATGGTTAAAGGCTATTTCATTAGATCCTCGTATGCAGCTTTTTTCTTATTCCTGGGCTTTTCTAGATGATGTAGAACCTCTCTTTACACCTGATGATATTTATATTTATGATCAATATAGCGATGGAGATCCTTATGATGATTTACACTATCAGGAGAACTTTCATACAATTATGCAGGCTATTAAAGAGAAGTCTGTTTTATCTGTTACATGGAAAAATAAGAATAAAGTCAGTTATGTTTTACCACAACTATTAGAATATTCAGAGAAGGATGATAAGTTCCGCTTGGTTGCATATGATGGGACAGTGATTAATGTTTCAAGAATAGAAGAATGTCATTTAACTCATCTTAATGTTTCTAACACACATAAACAAAGAGTAGAAAAATATGTTTTGATAGAAGTAAAGGATGAAAGAAATACACTGGATAGAGTTCTTCTTCACTTTGCGCATTTTAAAAAAGAAACAGAGAAAAAAGAAAATACTTATTTTGTGAAACTATTCTATGATGAATCAGATGAAACAGAGATGGTGATTCGATTGTTGTCATTTGGTCCTATGATTAAAGTAATAGAACCTTTAGAATTCAAACAACTCATAAGACAAAGATTAAAGAAACAAAAAGCATATTCCATTTAAAAAGGGCGATAATTCGCCCTTTTAGTAATTTCTATCAAATGAAATATATCTTGTTCCCTGGAAAGTAAGTTTTCCTTGGTCTCCTTCTACCATGAATCCATATTCACGACTTGGTACTACAAGTTCTATTCTATCGCCACTTTCTACTTCAAAAGTCACGTAGTAGGTTGTATGTGATGTTGACATCATATCCTCTTGGTGTGTATACATAGTATCTGCACGTTTAGTGACTATCTTTACTGGAACACTTAAGCGTGGTGAATTATTATTCTTATGCCAGGAACCAATACCACTGACTATAACATAGATGAACATTCCTATTACTAATACAGGAACTATTGTAAACATTAGATCAAACATGGGATTTCCCTCCTTGAATATAATTCTATCATAGTTCGCAACTTTTTATCCACGAAAATAGTTCTTATCTTGTATATGATATTGCTGAGGTGAGGACGATGGTCAAAATGAGAAGAAAGAAAAATAATGCGATTTGTTTTGCATCACAGATAGATGAAAAAGCTTTAGAACAGATTAAAAGAATGTGTGATTATGATCTTACATTAGGAAGTCAGATTCGTATAATGCCAGATGTACATGCAGAAAAAGGCTGTACGATTGGTACTACAATGACGATTAAGGATAAGGTATGTCCTAATATTGTAGGTGTGGATATTGGTTGTGGGATGTATACAGTGAAGTTGTTAAATAAAGAAATTGATTTTAAGAAGATTGATGAAGTATGTTCATGGATTCCTTCAGGAATGAATGTATGGGAAACTCCGATAGAATCATTTGATTTAACAAAGCTAAAATGTTATTCATCTCTTAAGAAATTATCTCATCTAGAAAAGTCATTAGGCACATTAGGTGGTGGAAATCATTTTATAGAAATTGAACAGTCTGTGAGTGGTGATTACTATTTGGTTATTCATTCAGGTAGTCGTAATCTTGGAAAACAGGTAGCAGAAATATATCAAAGACGTGCCATTAATCTACATAGAGGATGGGATGAATATACATTAAGACGCCAGGAGATAATTAAAGAATATAAAGAACTTGGTAAAACCAAAGAAATTAATCACGCATTAGACGAACTTAAGGAAGGTTATGGAGTTTTAGATATTCCAGAAGACTTGTGCTGGTTATATGGAGATGCACTAAATGATTATCTTCATGATATAGAGATATGTCAGAAGTATGCAATGAGAAATAGAGTATTAATAGCCAATATGATAATGGATAAGGCATCTCTTACAGAAATAGACTCTTTTCATACCATTCATAACTACATAGATATCAATGAGATGATACTAAGAAAAGGAGCTATACGTGCAAGAAAGGGTGAAAAGGTTCTTATTCCTATGAATATGAGAGATGGATCTATTATAGGTATAGGTAAAGGAAATAGGGAGTGGAACTATTCAGCACCACATGGTGCAGGAAGAATACTATCACGCAAGCAGGCAAAAGAAATGTTGGATATCAAGGAGTATAAGAAGTCTATGGAAGGAATCTATACAACTTCTATTTCTCTAGATACATTGGAGGAAGCACCACAGGCATATAAATCAGTAGAAGATATACTAGATGTTATTAAAGAAACAGTAGATGTAATAGAGGTGTTAAAGCCTGTATATAACTATAAGGAGCATGGAGATGAGACAAGAAATAATAAATAAGCTTAATGAGATTGAAAAGAAAGAAGATGTAAAAATCATTTATGCGGTTGAGTCAGGAAGTCGTGCCTGGGGCTTTGAATCAATTGATAGTGATTATGATGTGCGTTTTATCTATGTAAGAGATAAGAATGAGTATCTATGTTTGGAAGAAAAATCAGATGTTATACAGTTACCTATAGATGATGCGTTTGATATAATTGGTTGGGATATTAAGAAGGCATTAAAACTTCTTTATAAGTCTAATCCATCATTACTTGAGTGGTTTGCATCACCTATTGTGTATAAAGAAACAAAGGAAGCCTCTTATATTAGAGAAGTGATTCCTCTCTATTTTTCACAGAAGAAACTCTATTGTCATTATCAAAGAATGGCAAAAACATCATTAAAATATATGAATAATGAAAAAGTATCTGTGAAGAAGTATCTCTATATTCTTCGCTGTATATTATCTAGTCAATATATTGTACATAATAAAAAGCAGCCTCCAATAGAAATAGAGAGGCTGATAGAATGTGAACTGCCTAGTGAATTAAGAGAAGATATGAATAAACTATTAATGATCAAGAAAAATAGTAATGAGAAGAAGTATGTAGATCATATTTCCTCTTTAGATGAGTTTATATTCACTAATTTAGAAGAAAGAGATGTATCTTCTTTTATTGATGGAGAAACATCATGGGAACCACTCAATGAGGTATTTAGAAAGGTAATAGAAAAGAATAGTGACGATATGTTTTAAAATTAAATATAGAAAAATCCCCCCCTATATATCAATATAAATCCGTTTTTAATAAAGTGTATAACGACAATAAAGACAATGAAATAATATTACAAATTGTAAGCGTGCACTGTGTCAACCGAAATTGATAATGTCTCAAAAATAATCAAACATTAGCACCACAGCGGTGCTTTTGTTTTGCAGCATAATTCGCAAAACTGGCTTTTTTCCATGGATGATCCATTGGAGGAATATACTTTTTCTTTTCTTTCTTAGGTGCCTCCTTAGGAGCATCAAATTCCTTTGATATTAGTTCATGTTCAGCTACTTCTTCCATCAGATAAAGATTATCATCGATATTTGCCAGAAGCTGTCCATCAAATGTCTCTATGACCATGCAGTTAGTCTTTCCTGCAAAAAATCTTCTGTCTCCATTTTCGGTCACAGGAAAATAGAAT
>ERZ838483.157-NODE-157-length-88728-cov-5.212071_pt1 | contig 88728 bp, 90 predicted proteins | sample MGYA00519939_ERZ838483 | MGnify/ENA primary metagenome ERZ838483 (study PRJEB31850, sample SAMEA3708836) | human gut metagenome | biome: human gut; feature: human-associated habitat; material: faeces | place: China | collected 2014 ...
ATCGTCGACGCGTACTTTAGCGCAGATATTGCGCATGACATGAACCAAACAGCGTCGAAAAAATCCTATTGATAGAATATCATATAAATCTATCAACAGGATTTATCATAGAGCCATATTTAATCGAAAGTGTGGTTTTAAAAACGAATAATTGGATATTATTTACTGATTTACCTATATTACTATTTTATTTCTTTAAATCAATTTTATTAGCACAAACCCAAAGTTTCTTACCGTAGATTCTGTAGTAAGTCTTGCCTTTAATAGTCTTCTTTTCAGCAAGCTTGTAGGTCTTTTGTCCATAAACGTATTTCTTAGCAAATTTACCATTTTCAAGGTAAACTCTTACTTTATGATTCTTGCGACCTTTAACAACTGCTAAAACGTAACTCTTCTTAGCTTTTCTAGTTACAGTATTAGCAGCCCTAACGAATCTATTCTTACCAATTTGGTAGAACTTATTACCCTTAATAGTTACAATCTTACCCTTATTCCAAGCCTTAATGTAGTGGCCTTTCTTAAGAAGAGTATTCTTATGAGTCTTATGCTTAACTATCTTAAGTGACTTAGTGTATACGTAAGCATTATGAGTTAAACGAATTCTCTTAAATTCTGATGAAGTTTCAGTTGCACCAGTAGATGATTGATCAATCAAACTTACGGATTGCTTGATCTTTTTAAGAGAATTCTTAGCATTAGCAAGCTTGTCTTCGGCTGCCTTTAACTTAGCGAGTGCTGCATCATATTCAGCTTGAGCCGCAGAAACTTGAGTATCAGCAGTTGATTTAGCAGATTCTAATTTATTAAGTTGAGCTTGTGCTTCATCGGCTGCCTTCTTAGCTGCATCGTATTCCTTTTGAGCTTTAGCTTGGGCATTATTTACTTGAGCTAAGATTTGAGGAGCATTCTTTAAATCTTCAACACGCTTTTGAGCAGTAGCAAGTTCATCTTGCGCATTCTTAACTGCTTCAGCCTTAGTCTTTGCAATGCTTTGCAAATTATTAAGTTTATCCTTTGCAGCATTAAGAGTATTAGTTGCCTTGTCAAGATTACTTTGAGCTTCAGTTAATGCAATTTCCGCCTTCTTTTGATTTTCAACGGCAGCGTTAAAGTTCTTAATCTTTTGATCTTGTGAGGTAGTTAAAGTATTTAGTCTATCTTGTACTTGAGATAAATTATTCTTTTGCTTGCCTAATTCAATTTGATCAGTATTAATTTGGTTATTAGTATTTTCAATAGCTTTTTGAGTTTCAGAAATAGCTTTATTTAATGAATCAACATTTGATTGAGCTCTATCTTGTTCATCTTGAAGTTCGGTTAAGCGGTTTTGATCATCATTAACTACACTTTGTGCATAGTCAACTGCCTTTTGTGCTGCCTGAACAAAGTTAGCTTGATTTGGATTTGCAACATAGTTATTAACTAAATTCTTGTATTGATCAATAGTAAATCCTTTATTAGGATTCTCATTTACACCAATTGGGACTAAATTATAATACGTTTCAACAGTACCGTCTTCCTCAGTAACTGTTTTATAAGGTACTTTCTTATACTTAAGATCCGCAATAATATCGGTTGTTCCAATACCATCACCTGAATTACCCATTCCTACACCATCTTGATATGGGTTTACCATTGATACATAGTGACCTATTACTCTATCACCACCACCATACAATATTAATCCATGCTGCTCCCAGAAATCATTGTTAGCTTTCCATTGATCGTAAGACAAATTACCAGTATCATAGCTATATCTTGCGTATTCTGGATATTCTTGAATCAAATGATCTATATATTCTTTTTCATTCATATATAGTCCAACTTGACCGGCACCCTCTGCAATATCTTGTTCATCTGCAAAAAATGGACCATTTTCCTTATGTAAAATAGGATGATCAAATTCATGAGTTAATAAATAGTCTGAAGACATCATTGCGACTGCCATAGCTGTCAAACTAACTTTAGGTTGTCGTAAGTTATATTGTTTCCTAACATTAACCAAATCATCTAAATCGGATAATGTTGCCTGTATATTAGCTAATGAAGTGGCATCTCCATCTTTTCCTAATTGCTTACTTGGATCGTACCAGGTTAGCTTAATACCTTGATACTTACCATCATTCATTACAATACCATAAGCCTGTTGAGCATCCTTACGTTGTTCGGCAGTTAAGGAAGTATCTTCGGCCAATGACTTAAAGAAACCAGCTGCACTTTGAGCTTCTTTCTTAGCATTATCTAAGGCTGTTTTCTTTTCAAAAAGTTTTGTATTATCAGCTGTTAATTGATTTGAAGCATTTTTAATAGCTTTCTTAGCATTACTCAAATTCGTATTAGCTGGAGTAAGTTTATCTTGATTTTGTTTCAAGATATCTTAATTATGCTTTAAAATCCCTTGATTTTTCTTAATATTTTCATTTAAATTATCAAAATTCTTTTGATAAGTATCGACAGCATCTTTAGCTTCCTTAATACCAGTACCTTTTAAAGCATCTTCAGTATCTTTAACCTTTTGATCAGCTGTGTTCTTGTCATTTTGTTTATTATCACGTGTCTTAGTTAAGTCATTTACTTGACTTTGGTCTTGCTTAACTTGCTCATCTTGATCTGAGGCATTCTTATCAGCAATTGTTTGTTCTTTCTTTGCTGTATCTAATGCACCTGACTTAGCAGTAACATCATCATTAGCTTGTTTTACTTTATCTGGATTCTTGGAATCGTTAACCAATGCTTCAGCTTGCTTTTGTGCATCATCTGCCTTATCTAAAGCAGACTTCTTATCTGTTTCAGTCTTTTTAGCAGCATCAGTCTTGGCTTGTTGATCTGAATATTCGGAATCTGGACCTGCCGCATTACTTTGAGCTGAATCCAAATCTGCCTTTGCGGTATTTACTTCTTGTTGAGCGTTATCAACGTCTTTTTGAGCTGAATCTACATCAGCTTGTGCATTTTCTTCAGCAGTTTTAGCTTTAGTAGTCTCACCATCTGGCTTAACATCAGCCTTTACGTTTTCACTTACATTGCCAGTCAAAAAAAGACCTGCAAGTGCTGCAGTAGTTAAACTCGTTAATATTGTATTTCTATTCATATTTATTCCTCAAAACATATAGTTTATTTCAAAACGACGCCCGTATTATAACAGAAAATATTCAATCATTTTAGACAGTTCTTGAAATAATAGTTATTTTTTATTAGTTGTAATTCAGTTACTTATACTAAATTAATTACCTTATTATGACATAAATCTCATCATATTTTTTGCTTATGTTATTATTTCTTTTCAAAAGTAACTAACTTATTAATTACAAATAATACAGCAACTAAAGTAGCCATATATTTTACTATCAAATGTAGTAGTAAAAGACATCGCAGACATTAATCTAATATTTTCTAGCTAAATTTCTACTCTTGAAATACTTAGCACTGGTATAGCCATTTGAATAATCAAGATATTTAATTGTTTTACCATTAGCTCTCATAGTCTTTGCCTTAAACATATCCCATTGCTCATAGCCAAGCCATGGTGCAAAGGTAAAGTACTCACCGCCTGCACGTTTAGTGTATGAACCAGCCAACTTATTCTTAGTTGCCTTTATTACTTTCTTTTGTTCTCTCATTTGAGATCTAGTAGTTGGATTTAGCTTCCTTATTTTGATGATATACAGTCTTGCCGTTAAAACTGTGAGCACCAATTCTAACAGTCTTATATTTTACATTTGAAGTAGTATACCAAGTACCACGAATACTCTTAGGCACTGTATACTTTCTACCCAGGCCATAAATCTTTTGCGAGGCTTGAACAGTTGCAGGCTTATTTACAACACTTACTCCCATTGGTGTTACAGCCATCAATGTTGCAGCAATTAAACTAAATTTAAATGATCTCTTCATTTTCTTACTCCTTAAAAAACCTTTATCATTTAAATTATTACACTCATGAAATTTAAATAAATAGTTTTGTCATATTTGCACAGATTATTTTTGCTCTAACGTATCCTCAATCAAGAACAAATATCCACTCTTCTTCAAAACCTTGATTACCATTTCAGCCATATCCTTGTCACCAGAAAATACCGCTTCATAATATGTACCCAAGACACTGTTGATACCGATTGCACCATCTCTAGGAAGTTCATGCAAAAATTTCACTGCACGATCAACATATTTCTTTTGAATTGCATCCCTCTGATGATAACAGCAATTCAAAAAATTCACCGCAATCATTGCCACAAACTGCAAAGTAAATGTATCTGTCTCCGGCTTCTTTTCATATGCGCGAAAAGCGGAATCAACCAATTGATAAGCTTCATCAATATCCAGGAATATCACTGCTTGACTCAAATAGTGATACGCTGTTCTATTCCAGTTTTCATCTACAATAATAGATTTTACTTTGTTCTTCAGTTCTGGACTGATCATCTTGTTAGAATGAAGAACCCAAGCATATGCATTTTCTAATCTAAATTGTAACCAGAAATTTGACTTTATTTTTCCTTCCTTAATTTCTGATGCTATCTTATCTAAAGTCTTCAAATCTTTTCTATTTTGAGCAAAGCTAATTTGATTCATCAAGTCAAAGTTAGGCTCTGTTCTAAGATCTTGATTGCTAACCCTAGCAAAAAAACTTACAACATCAAAATGATGCGCCGTTAAGAGTTCAATTAATAAATTGGCATCTATCTCATGAACGTCTCGCTCAACTTTAGAGTAAAAAGATTCTGACATGAGCCCGGCTGCCATTTGATTTTGTGTTAGTCCTGCATGCAGGCGTAATTGCTTTAAAGCTTCACCAATTGTCATTTTTTACCTCTGTTTTAACTATATCTGTACCACCTATATTTTAAATAAAAAAAGATCCCCTACATAGGAAATCTCTTTTAGGTACATTAAATTATATGAATATGGTAGATAACGATTATTAGTCTTCATCCTCATCTGCTGGAGCAGGTGATAATGTTACATCATTAACACTAACACTGTAATCACCATCATAGCTACTGTAGCTATAATAATACTTTTGATTATTTCTTACTACATCAACAGAACCAGTTCTAACGGGTTTACTCATAACGCCAGAAGGTTTAGTTTCCAAACCGCCTTCACCATTTGATTCATACATAGGTACATTTCCATTATTAGGGGTTATAAGTACTTCGCCATCTTCTGATTTATTGATCATCTTATCAACTTGTTTTTGCAAGCTCTTTAATTTAGCGTCATGATCAGGATCATAGCCATTAAAACTTACATCAGATAACTTGTAGTAGTTAGTATTATCTTCACCGGTATCACTTAAGTAATATTCTCCACCAAACTTTTCAATGCTTGGAGCCACAATAGTAATTTCTGTTCCGGCTGGAATGTTATCAACTACTTCTAAGTCCTCATCGTCACCATAATAACTATGGGAATCCTTATTAAATACGACAGTTACCTTATCTTTTGAAGTACTATTCTTAAGAACTTGATCACGATAATTGTTTAAAGTTGGATCACTGCTTCTCTTCTTCATTTCTTCAACAAATGAATCTTCTTCGCTCGTTGAAGACGACTTCTTAGCGTTGCTCTTCACTACCTTTTTAAAATTAGCAGTTCTAACATAACTGTTCTTGCCAATCTTGTAATATGCTTTGCCGTTAATTCTCTTAGTGCCAAGAATTCTAACCTTCTTGTTTTTCTTCAAGGTTTTCTTACCAACGCGTTTACCCTTAGCATTGTAAACAGCAGCATTATGTGTCAACTTTTTAGTTGAAGAAGCGGCTTGAACTGTACTACTTTCAAAATGGCTAAAACTAGCAACAGGTGCAACCGCCATCAATGCAGCTATGACAATTGAGCTATACCTAATTGATTTTCTCATTTTAACTCCCACTTTCTAGGAAAAAATATTACACTGCATATTATGCGGCCTAGTTTATAACTTGCAATGAAATTGTCATATTTGCACGAATTATTTTTCTATATATTATTCAAAATATTCGCAATATCACTTGCTTCATCATATTTATGACTAAACAATTTATCATAATAGACTGTAATTATTTTATACAATCTCATATCAGCAGTGTTAGGAAGAGATTTTAAACGATTAATTATATCTTGGGCTTTGCTATCATCCTTATCTCTTTTAAAACAAATGGCTAAATATCTAATAGCTATCCTAATCATTAATTGTTTCATTCGTTCTGTAGAATTTTTATAATTGAATTTCTTAATCACTGCATCAATTAGATCCCGCAGATCGCTCATTTCATACCAATCCATAATATGAAAGATCAGCCACAGAGTTTCTTCATCCCACTTATTTTGTTTAAAGAAGATGTAGCTTAATTTCTTAAACTGTTTTCTGGTAGCAGTAGCATTCAATTCAGCAATAAGAAATTTAAGTAGTCTTTTTGTTCGAACATCCTCATATTTAAAATGAAGGTAGATGTCCTTAAGCGCGAGAATATCTTTATTAACATATGCCACAGTAATTTTGTCCTGATAAGTTTCTATATTTGATTCACTAGTATCAAAGTCACGCAAAAACTCAGTCATTGCTAGCCCATGCTTATACAGAATTTTCATCAAATTATCAGCAGTAATCGAACTGCTACCATTTTCAACACGAGAATAGAAGGATCGATTAACAATGCCTGCAGCCATTTGTTCTTGAGTTAGATTTTTAGAGTTTCGTACTCGTTTAAAATGTTCACCGATCATCATATTTTTTCACCTTTAATCTGTGGCAATGTTTTAGTATAATGTTGAAACCCACTTTGATTTATTAATCCAATTATTTTGTTAGCTAATTCAGAGTCATTATTAAACAAAGCTAAATAATACTTAACTACTAATTTGTGAAATATAATCGAAAAATTGCTAGGCATCGTATTTACAAATTTTCCCACTTTTTCTGCTTCAGCAAAATGGTTTTCTTTATAACAACGATCAAGGTACCTAATCAATAAATTCATCAACGAAATTAGCAGCTGATCATTAGTTAAGTCGTATTGGTTTTGATTATTAAAAATATAGGTAATCAAGCCTTTTAATTCAGCAAAATTGTATAGTGGAGTTGAAATAGCTATATCCCAGAAATTCTTCTGTGCATTCGTATCTTCTTCCAAGCAAATTTTTCTTAATTCTTCTTGCGAATTTTGAGGCATTTCATGGACTCTTCCCTCAAGGTCCGCAATTATTAATTTCAACTTTAAGTAAATTAATGCATCCCTATCTTTAACCTCTTTTTTTAGAGCAATTAATTTACCTAAATCACGATTATCAAAATATGAATAAACCTTTTTCTCTAAATTTAAATTTGGCAAATTTTCTTTATCAAAAGCCTCAAAAAACTCATTAAGAGATATATTATGTGCATTCAGAATTTCGACTAATTTATTAATAATAATTTCACTTTGATCACGTTCTACTTTTGAATAAAAAGACGCTGTCACTATTCCTGCAGCCATATCGGCCTGAGACAAACCTAGTAATAGCCTGAATTTCTTTAGCTGTTGCCCAATTGTCATCTTATTTCCTCCCACTTTCCTAAATTTATATTATTTAAGTAAGAGGAAAATGTCTTAAAATCTTCTTTATGGAAGATTTTTATTAACTATTTGCACATTTTGTAACAAAAGAAGGCATTTTGGATAATACCAAAACACCTTTTACTTTATATTCTTAATTTCATCTAAACTAAGTTCAACATATTTTCCACGTTTTAAATCAGATGGTAAATGTAAATTGCCCATCGATAATCGATCTAATGCGGTAACTTTCATTCCTACCGCGCCAAACATTCTCTTAATTTGATGATATTTACCTTCTGAGATCTCAATTTCAATCTCAGAAGTAGCATTTTCTCTATCTTGCTTTAAAATCTTCAGCTTAGCAGGCTTTAATTTAGTTCCATCACCTAACATCATGCCAGACGCGAAAGCTTTAGCGGTCTCCTCATCTGCTACACCTGCAATCTCAGCACGATAAACTTTGGCAACATGCTTATTTGGTGCTAGCAATTCATGGTTTAATTGACCATCATTTGTTAATAAAAGCAGACCAGTAGTATCTTTATCAAGCCTGCCTACTGGCACAATTCCTTGATACTGATCTTGCAAATCAAGCAATGAGATAACTGTCTTTTGACTTCGATCTTCTGTTGCAGAAAGTACACCCTTGGGTTTATTCAGTAAAAAGTAATGGTATTTTTGATAAGCTATTTCTTCGCCGTTAACTGTAACAACATCATTTTCATTGATCTTTTCTTTTAGTGTTTTAACAGTTTTACCATTAACAGCTACTACACCTTTTTTTATTAATTGATGAACTTCTTTTCTTGAACCAACATTCATATTGGCTAAATATTTATCAATTCTCATATTTCACCTATAAAAAAAGCTAGAAGTTTGACTTCTAGCTAAATTTTTACAATAAGTCTGCGTCTTCTTGAGCCTTATCGTCCAAGAACTTTTCATTTGGATAAATTGGCGTTACTTCAATACCATCCAAAGCTCTTTGGATAAGTCCTTCCACATCAAGACGAGCTTCATATTCACGAGCCTTTTCAAGCTTTGGCTTAGTCTTAGGACGTGGTGGAGCAAAGATAGTACAACAATCTTCAAATGGTTGAATTGATAAATCAAAGGTACCAATCTCTTCAGCTTTGGCAATAATCTCCGTTTTATCCATTGTTGCAACTGGGCGAATAACCGGAGTAGTAGTTACATCATTGATAGCCACCATTGATTGCAAAGTTTGAGAAGCAACTTGACCAACTGACTCACCATTAAAGATAGCCAAGCCGCCACGTTGTGCACGAATGCGGTCAGCAAGCTGCAACATAAAACGACGTTGCACAGTCATCAAATAGCCTTCTGGCAGTTTTTCCTTGATCGTTTCTTGAATTTCAGCAAACGGTACGGCAATAAAATTAATCTTACCAGCGTAGTTTGCCAAAATACCAGTCAATTCCTTAGCCTTAGCCAATGCCTTTTCAGTAGTGTAAGGTGGACTATAGAAGTGAACCATTTCAATATCTACTCCGCGCTTAAGGGCTAGCCATGAAGCAACTGGGGAATCAATCCCACCACTAAGCATCATCACAGCCTTACCAGCAGTACCAACGGGCATCCCGCCAACACCATGAAGCAACTGATTAGAAATATAAACGGCATCTTGACGTACTTCAATTCTCAAGACCAAATCAGGATGCTTCATTTCAGCCTTCAAGCCATCCATATGATCAAACAAGTAGTCACCAACCAGATTATTCAATTGATTAGTGTCGTATTCAAACTTGTGGTCACTACGCTTAGTATTAACCTTAAAGGTCATCCCTGGCTTAAAAGTCTCTTGCATCAATTCCAAAGAAGTCTTTTCAATATCTTCAAGAGTCTTAGGAATCTTAATTGCTGGTGAGTAAGTTTGAATTCCAAATACCTTCTTCAGACGTTTGTCAACATCCTTGAATGATGCGCCATTCAGGACAATGTGCATCCGATCATGACGAGGATGAAATTCAATTTGTGGGAAATCCTTAAGAACTTTTTCAACGTTACTTGCTAAGCGATTGATGAAGTCCTTTCTGTTCTTCCCCTTAGTTGAAAGCTCGCCATAGCGAACCATAACTTCTGTGTATTCCATTAATTTTCTCCCAAATGATTAATTTTAGCAAAATGATTATAGATCTTGTCAAAGACCTTAATAAATTCATCCGCTTCTTGAAGCGTATTCGTCTCATCAAAACTTAAACGAATTGCACTAGTAGCAATCTTATCATCAATTCGCATAGAAACCAAGGTGCTGGCTTCATCTGCTGTTTTTGATGCACAGGCAGAAGTAGTTGAAGTATAAATATCTTGATCTTCTAGCGTATGAACCAAAGTTTCGCCCCGAATTCCCTCTAAAGCAAAGCAAAGAATATGTGGTGCAAAGCCATCGCTTACTGGTGAAAAAATATCAATCCCTGGTTTATCTTTTAGATAATCAACAATTTTAGCCTTAATTTCTGCTTCACGCTGTGCTTTTTCTGGTTCATTTTCTAAAAGCAAACGAATTGCCTTAGCCATTCCCGCAATTGCTGGTAAGTTTTCAGTACCTGAACGCAGGCCCTTTTCTTGGCCACCACCATCATGTAAAGGTGTGAGCATCTTGCCCTCTTTTTTATATAAAATACCTATACCACGTGGTGCATGGAACTTATGCGCAGATAAGCTCGAGAGGTCTACTCTTGGTGTAAAAACCTTATCCCAAATATTTTTGCCAAGTGCCTGAACGTTATCAACATGGAACTGAATCGTTGGATAATTTTCAAGCAAATCGCTAATCTCATCAATTGGTTGAATGGTGCCAATTTCGTTATTAACGCCCATGATTGAAACCAAAGTTGTATCTGAATCAATCGCATTTCTCAAGTCATTAACGCTAACTCGGCCTTCCTTATCAACTGGCAATCTGGTAACGCGCCAACCCAAATTCTCTAACGCGTTAAAACTATTGGCCACGGAAGCATGTTCCACACTGGAAGTGATGATATGCTTGCCAAATTCCCGCTTTTGAATTGCGGTACCCTTAATCGCAGTATTATTTGATTCAGTCCCGCCAGATGTGAAAAAGATCTCATGCTGCTTAGTTCCTAGCAAGTCGGCAATTTGCTTGCGTGATGCTTCAAGCAATTGGTGTGCACGATCACCCATCTTATGCAAACTCGAAGGATTGCCCCAAATATTAGTTGCTACCTTATTGTAGGTATCTAATACTCGTGGATCTATCTTCGTTGTTGCACTATTATCAAAATAAATCACTATCATTACCCCTTCATTTAAAAAACGGCCAATCAATTGACCGTTTCATGACTTTTCAATTTTAGCTTAAATAATGAATCGCTTCAATTAATTACTCTTCTCTTCTGAATAATATGCATTTTCAAGTCGTTGATAACTACCTGGCTCTACCTTTTCAATTGCTGTAGCAATTGTATCAAGGGCTTCCTTATAGTTATATTCATTATATAGCTGCATTGCTGTCTTTTGTGCTTGCGCAATTGAATCCTTATCTGCATATTTATTTGAATACTGCATCGTCAATTCAACTAGGTTAGCGGAATTAATGATGTCATCTGCTTCACGTTTAAGCCGCTCCACATCATCAGAAATTTGAATTAATTCAGCTGAGATCTTTTCCATATTAATCCGGACCTGACTTAATTCGTTGCTGACATGACCAATCTCGTTGACTACCAAAGTGTACATTTGGACAAAGCTATCAGGATTGCCAGGCAAATTTCGTCTTTCAAGTCGACGATAAACTAATGAAACTTCTTGCTTAAAGCGCTTGATTGAATCATTAGCTACATTTTCAGAATCATAAAGTCCATCAACGTCAGTTGACATCTTAGCCTGCTCTGCATCAATTTCACGCAGGCGATCTAGCATCTGGAGCCATGAATCTTGAATAGCAGAGTAAACACCCTTACCATCTGCGATATTCTGTGTATCAATAGTGTACTGATGGTACATTTCATTGACTTCTTTTTCTAAGTCTTTACTCTTTTCCAATTCGCCATGAGTCAATTCATAGCTCTCATCAATATGCCTCAACTTTTCTACCAGTTTCTTTGACGCGGTTTGCTGATGTGAGATCAAAGTCAGCATTTTACTTTGATTTTTTTCAACAAATGGTCTTGCCTTGTATTCCTTAGCTAAAACATCATACAGGTCGTCAATTTCGCCAGAGATCTTTTTATTTTCCTTGGCTAATTCATCCACCTTAGTCTCAGCTAGCAATTTGCGCGCACCATCAATTTCATCATGAATTTCCTTGATTCTGCCCAAAACATCTACGCTAGTAAGGTAATATTTTTCTGAAATCATTTTTTTATAAGCATCAGACAATTCCTTAAGCTGATCTTGGAACACTACTTCAAGCTGATGATAACCCTCTTTTAGCGGTTTTAAGCGTTTTTGTAAGTTACCCAAAGACATCCGAATTTTGGACAAAACTCGCTTAGCTTCAACATGATCACCTTGTGAAGAAAGATTTTTTGCTTCTTCAAAGTCACTCTCCATTGATGCTAGTTGATCTTCAACCTGATCAATCGCAGCACCATATTCAAAGGAATTGGCTAAGATATCTTTTCTTAATTCACGATAAACTTTAATCAAAGCATCATATTGAATTTGATTTTCCTTATTTGATTCAAGTAGTTCCGTGAAAACTGCCTTGGTGTTACGAGCATCTTCGAGCGTTGGCTTGATAATCTCCTGTGCTTGTTTAATATTCTTTCTTGCTTTAAACAAGCGATAAGTTGCATTTTCATTAGCAGCTTCTTTAACTAGCTTATGCACTCGCGGTAATTTTTTCTTAGCTGCTTCAGTGTAGCTCTTGCGCCAAGTATTTAATGTAGTTAAACTTTCGCCGGCCAAATCCATTTTATCCAGTCGCGTAATATCATCTTCTAGATGCATCTTCTCAATTTCAGTCACTGCTGCATCAATCGCTTCAATTTCTTTTAGTTGTTTACGATTGATCATTAGCATTGCTGCAACTACGACAATGATTAGGATCACCACGGCAATAATTATAATAGCTTGAATTGATGACATAGTTTATCCTCCAAAACTATCATAATTATAACAAAACCTGACCCTAATAGGTGCAAAAAGCTGTTCTATTTTCTTGATTTATTATTCTGAACTCTATATAATACTATTCGTGTAAAATATTTGCAGCAATAAGTGACAAGAACGTCAACATCTTGAAACGCTTTAGTGAACGAGTAACCCGCGCTGCATTGGGCGAAAATGTAAATCCAAGATGCACGAATGTTGAACTTATGCTTAATATTTTACTCCAAAAATTATTGTTTAAATTTTATGGAGGATTTTTTATGTCAAGATATACAGGTCCAAGTTGGAAACGTTCAAGAAGATTGGGTATTTCCCTTTCAGGTACTGGTAAGGAAATTTCTCGTCGTAACTACGCTCCAGGTCAACACGGTCCTAACAACCGTGGTCGTTTGTCAGAATATGGCCAACAATTACACGAAAAGCAAAAGTTACGTTGGATGTACGGTTTGAACGAACGTCAATTTAGAACTTTGTTTACTCGCGCTGGTAAGATCCGTGAAGGTCAACACGGCGTTAACTTCATGATCTTGCTTGAACGTCGTTTGGACAGTCTTGTTTACCGTCTTGGTTTAGCTACTACTAGAGAACAAGCTAGACAATTGGTAAACCACGGTCACATTACTGTTGATGGTAAACGTGTTGACATTCCTTCATACGAAGTCAAGGTTGGTCAAACTATTGGCTTGAAGGAAAAGTCAAAGAACTTACAACAAGTTAAGGATGCCTTAGAAGCAGTTACTGCTCGTCCATCATTTGTTTCATTTGATGAAAACAAAATGGAAGGTACTCTTGTACGTTTACCAGAACGTGACGAAATGGAACCAGAAATTGATGAAGCCTTAGTTGTTGAATGGTACAACAAGTTACTTTAATTTTTACATTTTATTTTGTCGAAAGTCTTTCTCAATCGAGAAAGGCTTTTTTCTTTGCTACAATAAGTACATAAAAAGAAAGGATGATTAGATGACTGAAGATTTAAATAAACGTGTTGAACAAGCAGCTCAAGGTATTACTCCACAAACTAAGCCTGATGAACGCCGCAGATTTTTAGGTTCATTACGTGAGCGCTGCTTAATCCGTATGGATAATACTGAAGTTAAAAATCCTGAATTAACTGCCCTATTTCTTAAACATATCACTGACTTTAAGGGCTATACTATTTTGATCAATGGCAATATCACTGATGATGGCTTCTTGGGAGACGTTGAAGCCAGTTGCAGCAAATATGATATTCCCTTCACTTTAGTTAACAATGAAACCGCAAAAACAGGACCACATGATACGGCAGTACTAGTTGTAGCAAAGAACGCTATAAATCGACCACGAATTGAGCTAAAGCAAGTTTATCCACCTGAGTTTCCTAAAGAAGAATTAGCCGCACCTAAAACAAAAGAAAGTTTTTGGCATAAACTTTTTCACGGAGATAAGTAAATGAAACCATTAGCATATCGTATGCGACCAACTAATTTAGACGAAGTTGTTGGTCAAAGGCATCTGATTGGTCCAGGCAAAATTATTCGCCGAATGGTGGAAGCTAGACTTCTGTCTTCAATGATCCTTTACGGCCCTCCTGGCATCGGTAAGACAAGTATTGCTAGTGCTATTGCAGGCTCAACTAAATATGCCTTTAGAAAGCTCAATGCAGCTACTGACGGCAAAAAGCAGTTGCAACAAGTAGCCGAAGAAGGCAAAATGAGTGGGACAGTTGTCTTATTGCTGGACGAAATTCATCGTTTGGACAAAACTAAGCAGGACTTCTTACTGCCTTTGCTAGAATCGGGACAAATCATTTTAATTGGGGCAACTACTGAGAACCCTTATATTTCGATCTCCCCTGCTATTCGTTCACGTTGCCAAATTTTTGAATTAAAACCTCTTTCTACAGATGATGCTTCTCATGCAATCGATCGCGCATTGAACGATAAAGAAAAAGGTCTAGGCAAATATAATGTTGAATTAACAGATGATGCGCGTGCTCTTTTGATTGAAAAAGGCAACGGTGATTTGCGGTCTACTTTGAATAGTTTAGAATTAGCTGTTCTTTCAACTAAGCAAGAATTGCAAGATAAACACCAAGATAATCAAAAAATTATCATCACTCAAAAAGAAATGGCTGATTCAATTCAAATGAAGGTGCAAAACTTTGATGCTTCTGGTGATGGACATTACGATCTAGTCTCAGCATTTCAAAAATCAATTCGTGGCTCTGATACAGATGCAGCGCTGCACTATCTTGCCCGATTAATTGAATCTGGTGACTTAGTCTCTATCTGTCGAAGACTAGCAGTAATTGCCTACGAAGATATTGGACTAGCCGATCCAGTCGCAGCTGAACACGCTATAGTAGCCATCCAAGCTGCACAAATGGTTGGCTTGCCTGAAGCACGAATTCCACTGGCTAATGCGGTTATTGAGTTAGCTCTTTCTGCCAAAAGCAATAGTGCCATTTCAGCAATTGATGCTGCACTAGCTGATATTCGAACCAAAAAAGTTGACTCAATTCCCGCCAACCTAAAAGATGCTCATTACTCTGGTGCCAAAAAGCTTGGACATGGCGTGAACTACCTTTATCCTCATGATTATCAAAATGATTGGGTAGCACAACAATACTTGCCTAATAACCTGCTTCATGCCAGCTACTTTGCACCTAAAGGCAATTCTAAAATCGAAGCTAGATATAAGGCAACCTATCAAAAATTAAAACAAATGCAGTCTGATAACTTGCGCAATAATCACTAGTCTCGCGCATTCAATATGGTTGACAAGCACCTGTAATATGCGTATTATAATAAGTGATCTGAGTTGATCGACAAGCTTAAATGTATAAAGTTGACCGATCAAACTATAAGACGTGGGAGTTGGCAAATAACTACCGAATCGGAATACTGCCTTGTGGCAGGATCCATATTCGCTGCGATGCCAGCTAAAATTTTGAACATTGCGGGTTCAACAAGCGTCATTATGCTATGTTTAGTCAACTCGGATTTCTTTAGAATATTAAAAAAGGCGGTCTCAATTGACCGTCTTTTTCTATAGTGGAGACTGTTAAATGGCAATAAAGATTGTAATGATTATTTTTATCCTTCTCCTACTGTTAACCTCGTGGTACATGTGGCACAGAAGGAACGGACATTTTTTAATTTATGACATTGGTGGCGATCCACGCTTGAGCAATATTCTTAAGTGGACTTCAGTCGCCCTTTTAGCTGAAAGTATTTTAGGGATTATTTTGCTATTCATGGGTAATAAATATTTAAATCTAATCACCTTATTCTTAGCTTCATTAACTATTTTGGCTTTTGGTTTATCAATTACTCAAAATAAAGAATAATAATTCACTAATGACAAGCAAAATTTTGGTAAAATAGAATATAGGAAGAGGTGCTTATATATGCTTTCACAATACAAGAATATTCAAGTTGCAGTTGATGGTTCAAAAGAAGCTGACTTGGCCTTCAGCAAGGCCGTTTCAATTGCAAAACGTAACCATGCTACATTGGAAATCTTACACGTAATCGATACTCGTTCTTTCCAAAACGTTTCAAGTTTTGATTCCGCAATGGTTGAACAGGTTTCTAAAGATGCCGAAAAGAGAATGAAGGATTACCAAGCTCGTGCCACTAAGGCTGGCGCTGAAGATGTTCACTACTCTATTGAATTTGGTTCACCTAAGACAATCATTGGACATGACTTTCCTAAGAAGCACAATATTGATTTAATCGTTGTGGGTGCTACTGGTTTGAACGCCGTTGAACGTTTACTTATTGGTAGCGTTACCGAATACGTAACCAGAACTTCTAAATGTGACGTCTTGGTATGTCGTACTGAAGAAGTTAAGGATGCTTTGCAAGGCTAATTATTTAGCTTTAATAACCGATAAAAAAATACCTCCAAAATTCAGATTTGAATTTTTGGAGGTATTTTTTTAATGTTATTTCTAAAAATCGCCAGCCGTACTGAACATGTAATCACGATTATGGAACTTCATCGACAAGATTAATCCAATCCCAATCATGTTTCCCATCAGAGCTGAACCACCCTGAGAAACAAATGGCAATGGAATACCTGTCAATGGCAATAAATCAATATTCATCCCAATATTTTCAAATACGTGGAACAAGATCATCATGATAACACCAGTTGCAATGTATGAATAAAATACATTTCTGGTATCGAACGAGATTTTTACCATTTGAATAATCAGGTATAAATAAATCAAAATCAATGCTACACAGCCGACAAAACCAAAGTTTTCACCAATTACCGAGAAAACCATGTCTGATCCACGAACTGGAACATAAACACTAGCTTTGCCAAAGCCATTACCAAATAGCTGACCCGAACCGATTGCCTTCATACTTTGCCATAACTGATAAGCTCCTGATGAAGTATCACCAGATGGGTCGAGCCAAGACTTAATTCGTTCAAATTGATATGCTTGAAAGAAATGACTCAACAATGATTGCCCAGCCGACGTAGTTACTAATACAATAACCCCAATAGCTGCTAAAATCACAATACCATATAACGGTACAATAATTTTCCAAGAAATCCCTGATACTAAAACCACGCCACCAACGATGGCAATAAATACTAACATAGTACCAAAGTCATTCTGTAACTTTAGTAAAATTGCTACCGGTGCCAGCCAAGCAATAATTTTGCCTAATAACAACCAATCGGTCTTAATAGTGTGACCATATTTATCATTATGCTCTTTGACCACTCGAGCCAACATCAAGATAAAAGCTGGCTTCATAATTTCTGAAGGCTGAAAAGTAATCGGCCCTAGTTTGAACCAACTTTTCGCACCTGTATCTGCAGCTACGCTTCTGTTATATAAGAATAGCACCGCAATCAACAAAAATATTCCGATTCCAAAGAAAATTGGCGCAATCTTAAACAACTGTTCTGCATCAAACTGCATCACAACCACAATAATTGCAATTGAAATCAAGTACCATAATGCCTGCATAACTACTGCCCTAACAGGTGAACCAATATGACTAGGATCACCTAATGCAGCAACATAGATACAATACAAGCTAATTAAAGCCAAGAGTAGCACTGGTATAATAATATTCCAGGCTAATCGATCGAATAGACTCGTTTCATTTTCAACTTTTGCCATTAAACAATCACTACTTAAATTTTATTTTTCATGTAAGGTGAAGTATGAAAGTAAATCGTTAATACTGCTTTCAAGACTATTAGCAAATAAAATATTACTAGTCTTAGAAGTAGTAGCGCGATAACGACCTTCCACCTTTTCAATTAAACCAATGGACTTCTTGTTAGGAATAATAACTTCCCAAGTTGGTAAATTCTTTCCTTTAAGTTCATTAACTTCAATATCAATATTTTCTAACTTTTTAGACATAAATCCTCCTACTTGCTATCCGGATGAAACTTAGAAGATATAATCGGGTCTTCATATCGTTCCGGATGTGGATTTCGAAAAATAGTAAAATTATCAGGAACTGGATCTACCCCGCCCCTAATAAAAGGGTTACACCTTAGTATACGACAAATTCCCATAATTAACCCTAAAATTGGGCCATGTTTTTTCAATGCATCAATCATGTAATTGGAGCATGTTGGATAATACCGACAACTTGGTGGTAGTAAAGGTGAAATCACTGTCTGATAAATACGTACAATAAAAATCAAAATCTTACGCAAGTAATCTCCTCACTTAGTGTCGTTGATGCTTTTCAATATTTTTAAGCAAAGTACCTGTTCCTAAAGCAACTGCTTCTAATGGATGATCAGCAATTAAAACTGGAACTTGCAAGTAATACGAAATCAGCTTATCAATATTCTTTAATAAAGCTCCACCACCGGTCAGCATGATTCCGCGATCAATAATATCTGCTGAAAGCTCCGGTGGAGTTGTTTCCAATACTTCTTTAGCTGCTGCAATGATTGACATCAAGCCTGGCTCTAAAGCCTTTTGAATCTCTGGTGCAGTAACTGTAGTCTGCTTAGGCAAACCATCAACTACGTCACGACCACGAACAGTAATTTGTTCATCCTGGTCAGGTTCAAAGGCACTACCAATTTCAATCTTAATTTGTTCAGCGGTTCTGGAACCAATTAACAAATTATGCTTATTCTTAATGTAACTGATGACAGCCTGGTTCATCCGATCGCCAGCATAACGTAATGATTGAGAAGTTACAATTTCACCCATTGATAAAACTGCAACGTCAGTGGTACCACCACCGATATCAATCACCATATTACCTTGCGGTTTAAAAATATCCAAGCCTGCACCAACAGCCGCAACTTTAGGTTCAAAGTCTAAATAAACCTTGCCGCCACCAGACTTTTCAGCTGCCTGAATAATTGCTTTTTGTTCAATTGAAGTAACTCCAGTAGGAGCACAAATCAAAATATTTGGCTTGGACATAAAGCCTTTTACATTTAATTTTTCAATAAAGTAAGACAGCATTGCTTCGGTAATGTCAAAATCAGCAATTACCCCATTCTTCAAGGGGCGAATTACTCGAATATTACCTGGAGTTCTTCCTACCATCTCATATGCCTCTGAACCAACTGCAACTACCTTGTTTGTATCGGTATTTACAGCTACAACAGAAGGTTCATTTAATACGATACCTTTACCAGAGACATTGATCAGTACGTTTGCTGTCCCCAAATCAATTCCTATATCTCGTGCCACGATAACCCTCCATAATTATTCATCGTCCATTTTACCATAAATAATCATGACTTTCCTTTACTGTCCTTGTTTTAACACAATCTTTAAAACAAATTACTCAATTGCATTGAAGTATCGATAAAAGTAATGACAAAATTGCCAACTAAAAAGCCTAAGCCAATTGCAATAAATAAATATAATAATTGCGTTTCAAAAACATGGCCTTTACGAATAATTTTATCTAGTTGAATTGCTTTAACTGCTTGAAAAGATAAGCCAATCGCAATCAAATATATAATGATACTAATAATGGCATGAACGCCTAATTGAAACATATATTTTCCTCAATTTTGACAAAAAAAGACGGATGCAGCATTTTGTGCATTCGTCTCTTCCTTCTTCTAGTGACCTTTAGTGTTGTACACGCTAATTCTGTTCATTGCTCGTCTTAAAGCAACTTCAGCACGTGCCATAGTTTGTTCGTCATGTTTTTCCCGTGCTTCCTTCAAACGTTGCTCAGCGCGTTGCTTCGCTGCCTCAGCACGAGAAACATCAATGTTTCTTGCGCGTTCAGCACTATCTGCAATAATCGTAGCAACATTATCCGAAAACTCAATATAGCCACCGGAAATCGCAATATGATCAACTACTGAATCCATTTCACGGCTTCGCTTAATCTTAACCTCACTAATAACTAGTGGAGTTAAAAGTGGTACGTGGTTATACATGATTGAACGTTCACCATCAACGGCACGTACATCAACGATACTTCCACGATGTGAATAAATCATTCCATTAGGAGTTACAACATCTACTTTAAAAAGCTTCTCTGGATCTGCCATTTGACATCACCCTACTTTTCTAGTAAAGCTTTAGCTTCTGGATCACTTGGAGTTACACCCATTTCTTGTGCTTTCTTCAAAACATCTTCAATTGGGCCTACACCACGAAAGGCATCTTCTGGTAAGTCATCAAGATGACCATCCAAAATAAGCTTAAAGCCCTTAATGCTTTCCTTAATTGGAACATATGAACCTGGTACACCAGTAAATTGTTCTGCAACAAAGAAGTTTTGTGACAAGAAGAATTGGACCTTACGTGCACGTGCAACGATCAATTTTTCTTCATCAGACAATTCATCCATACCTAAAACAGAAATAATATCCTGTAATTCATGGTAACGTTGTAAAACATGTTGTACTCGAGTAGCTACTTCATAGTGTTCTTCACCAACAACTTCAGGGTCAAGGGCACTTGATGAAGATTCAAGTGGGTCAACAGCTGGATAAATACCTTGTTCTACTAAGCTACGTTCCAAGTTAGTAGTAGCATCCAAGTGTGCGAATGTGGTTGATGGAGCTGGGTCAGTATAGTCATCGGCAGGAACATAAACGGCTTGAATTGAAGTAATTGAACCCTTCTTAGTAGAAGTAATTCTTTCCTGCAATTGTCCCATTTCTGTTGCTAAAGTTGGCTGATAACCAACGGCACTTGGCATACGACCAAGCAAAGCTGAAACTTCTGAACCAGCCTGAGTAAACCGGAAGATATTGTCGATAAAGAGCAACACGTCTTGACCCTCAACATCTCTAAAGTATTCAGCAAGTGTCAAACCAGTTAACGCAACACGCATTCTGGCACCAGGCGGCTCGTTCATCTGACCAAATACCATGGCCGTTTTACTTAAAACGCCTGAAGCTTTCATTTCGAAGTAAAGGTCGTTACCTTCACGAGTTCTTTCACCAACACCAGTAAATACGGAAATACCACCGTGTTCTTGAGCAATGTTGTGAATTAATTCCTGAATGATAGTAGTCTTACCAACACCGGCACCACCGAACAAACCAACTTTACCACCACGTACATATGGCTCAAGCAAGTCGATAACCTTGATACCAGTTTCAAGAATTTCACGACTAGTAGTCAAGTCTGCGTACTTAGGTGCTTCCTTGTGGATACCTTCACGAGGGTGATCTTTTGAAAATTCTGGACCACCGTCAATTGGTTGACCCAAAACGTTAAACACGCGTCCTAAAGTATCTTCACCAACTGGAACGGAAATTGGACCGTCAGTATCTTCGACTTTCATACCACGACGAAGACCATCGGTAGATTCCATGGCGATCGTTCTTAAGACACCATCACCAAGCTCAAGTGTAACTTCAAGGACAATGCTTTCATCCTCTGACTTAATTACACGCAAGGCATTGTTAATATCAGGTAAATTCTTATCAATTGGGAATTTAACATCGACAACTGGGCCGATTACTTGAACGATTTCACCTTCACTCAAAACATCTACCTCCTTTTCTTTATTACTCTAAGGCATTTGCACCACTGATAATTTCAGTAATTTCAGTAGTAATTTGTGCCTGTCTAGCACGATTTAATTTTGTAGTTAAGTTTGATACCAGATCATTAGCATTATCAGTCGCACTCTGCATGGCTGTCATTGAACTAGCATGTTCGGCAGTCTTAGCATCCAAAATAGCACCGTAAATAGTAGAACGTGCATATTGTGGTAACAACTTCATTAACACTTGATTTGGATCTGGTTCAATATCGTATTCTAATTCTTTATGTGCTTCAGCTTCTTTGACACCAATATCTAAATCGACGATTGGTAACATTTTTTCAACACGAAAAGCAGATGATAATGAGTTAACGTGGTGAGTATAACATACGTAAAGCTGGTCATAGACACCATTCAAAAACATCTTAATTGCGGTTGAAACAATTGGTAATGCTTCATCAAAAGTTGGTACATCTGAAACACCATTCTTTTCATAAACAACGTTAATATTGTTCTTTTTAAAGAATTGTGCCGCAACCGAACCTACAGCAAGAACTTTGATATCGTGTCCTTGAGCACGTTCGTCCTCAAAGATACTCATCATATTCTTAATGACATTGCTGTTATAAGAACCTACAAGACCACGGTCACCTGAAATTACCAAGAAACCTGTTGTCTTGATATTCTTACGTGGCTGAATCATATCTGCCGTAATCCCCAAACCAAAGACATCAGTATAATCAATTTGAGCAACATTGTTCTTATCAATTGAGACGTCTTTTTCACGTAGATTATCAACTACTTCTGAGCTAATTAAACGAGAAATAGTTCTACGAATATGGTCGTTATAAACGGTATAACCTTTATCACGATTTTCAGTTTGGTTCAACTTTGAAGCAGAGACCATTCTCATAGCTTCTGTAATCTTACCAGTTTGTTTTACTGAAGCAATTTTTTTCTTTAACTCAAGTAAAGATGCAGGCATATTCTACCTCCTATTTCTCACTTGGTGTAAAGCTCTCACTGAATTCTTCAATTGCTGCTGACAATTTCTTATCATCTGGCAATTGACCAGTTTCACGAATTGTCTTGAGCAAATCAGCATGACTGCTGTCAAAGTTATCAAATAATTCGTTTTGGAAACGAGCAATATCTTCAACTGGAACAGCGTCAAGATATCCGTGAGTCAAAGCATAAAGAATCACAACTTGCTTTTCAACAGGAATTGGATCATGAAGTGGTTGTTTCAATACTTCAACGGTTCTTTGACCTCTATTCAACTTAGCTTGAGTAGCTTGATCAAGATCACTACCAAATTGAGCGAAACTTTCAAGTTCACGGTAAGCTGCAAGGTCAGTACGCAAAGTACCAGCAACCTTCTTCATTGCCTTGATCTGGGCGTTACCACCAACACGAGAAACTGAGTTACCAGCATCAATGGCTGGACGAGTACCAGCAAAGAACAAATCGCTTTGCAAGAAAATCTGTCCATCAGTAATTGAAATTACGTTGGTTGGAATATATGCAGAAATATCCCCAGCTTCAGTTTGAATAATTGGCAAAGCTGTTAATGAACCGCCGCCAAGTTTGTCATTCAACTTAGCACTACGTTCAAGCAAACGTGAGTGTAAGTAGAAGACATCACCTGGATAAGCTTCACGACCAGGCGGACGACGGAGAAGCAAGGAAAGTTCACGGTAAGCGACGGCTTGTTTGGATAGGTCGTCAAATACGATTAATACATCCCTGCCATTGTACATAAATTCCTCACCCATAGCAGTACCAGCATATGGTGCAATATAAAGCATTGGTGCTGGCTCACTTGGGCCCGCTTCAACAACAATGGTATAATCCATTGCGCCAAAACGCTTTAAAGTTTCTACTTGAGTTCTAACGGTTGATTCCTTTTGACCAACAGCAACGTAAATACAAATTACGTCTTGCCCCTTTTGGTTAAGGATAGTGTCGATGGCCAAACTAGTTTTACCAGTCTTACGGTCACCGATAATCAATTCACGCTGACCACGACCGATTGGAACTAAGGCATCGATAGCCTTAATACCAGTTTGAAGTGGTTGATCAACTGATTGTCGATCCATAACCCCCGGAGCCTTGGCTTCAATTGGACGACTCTTGTCAGTCTTAATTTCACCCAAACCGTCCACTGGTTGACCCAATGGGTTAACTACTCTACCGATTAAGGCGTCACCAACAGGAACTTCCATGATTCGTCCAGTTCTTTGAACACGGTCACCTTCACGAATATTGTCAAATTGACCCAAAATAATGATACCTACATCATTTGATTCAAGGTTTTGTGCAATACCGTATGAGCCGTTATCAAACTTCAATAACTCACCGGACAAAACATCGTTAAGTCCGTGAGCACGGGCGATACCATCACCAACATAAGTTACAACACCAACTTCGCTGATGTCGAGCTTATCGTCGTAATGTTCAAGTTGTTGCTTGATCAAGGAACTAATTTCTTCCGCTTTAATGCTCAATGGTTTCACCTCTTTTAATTTTTATCAATTATCTGCGCACGGATCTTCTTCAGTTTATTCTTAACTGATCCATCAATCACGCGATCTTCTACTTGAAGAACCACGCCGCCTAAAATACTTGGATCAACTTTATTCTCTAGACGCACCACGTTTAGGTTATATTTCTTAGCAAAACTTTCACCTAAACGTTTGAGTTGATCATCATCTAGCTTAACAGCCGTAGTTGCAACGCCAGATGCGACCTTCTTTTCATTATCATAAAGTAAGACAAAGCGATCAATAATATCGATCAAATCAGCAAAACGATCATATTTAAGTAACAAATTCAAAAAGTTTTGAACCTCATCTGAAAAATCTTTTTCAATTGCAGTCAAAAGATCCTTTTTATCTTTATTACTTAAAATAGGATCGCTCAAGACACTAATGATTTGTGGACTGGCTTCAGCAGCCTTTTTTAATTCCACCATTTCATTATAAACAGTGTCTAATGCATCATTGTCTTGCGCATAACCAAATAGTGCGGCACCGTAGCGTGCTGCAATTTCTTCTCTACTTAAAGCCATTAATCATCCAACCCCTTAATAAATTGGTCGACTAAATCTTTTTGGTCTTTAGCAGATAAATTCTTAGCAATTACTTTTTCAGCGATTGCTACAGAAATATCAGCAACTTGATCGCGTGCAGAATTCAAAGCGTCTGCTTTTGCCTGAGCAGCATCTTCATTAGCCTTTTTGCGAATTGCTGCAGCATCTTCGTTTGCATTTGCTACGATTTCTTTACTTGTGTTTTGCGCGTTACTCTTAGCGTCAGAGAGAATTTGTGTTGCTTCTTGTCTTGAGTTCTTCAAGGCAGCTTCACGCTCATTAGCAAGCGTTTCAGCTTTCTTTCGTTCACTAGCAGCTGAATCCAAGTCATCAATAACTTTTTGCCGCCGCTTTTCCATCATATCTGATACTGGTCCCCAAGCAAAGTGCTTAATAAGAAGCATCAAGATGGCAAAACAGATCAAATACCAGATAGCATTACCTAAGTAAATATGTGAGGCTGCAAATAATGTTTGAATAGTCATTTACTGCCCTTCTCTCTTTAATACTATTCCTTTAAACAGAAAATTATCTCTTTTTATTAAAGGAACAAAATCAAGAAGGCAACAACGATAGCCAAAATAGGAACGGCTTCGATCAAACCAACACCAATAAACATTGTTGCTCTCAAGTTACCTGCACTTTCAGGTTGACGAGCCATACCTTCAAGAGTCTTTGAAATAACTTTACCGTTACCCAATGATGCAGCCAAAGCTGCTAAACCAGCTGCAATGGATGCAGCAAGATATTTAAAAGCTTCTGACATAAATTTATACCTCCAAAAATTTATTCTGTAGTAACCTTCTTACCAATGTAAACCATTGATAAAGTTACAAAAACATATGCCTGGATAGAGCCAATGAAGACAGAGAAACCTTGCCAAATCATGGCTAATGGAGCTGCCAAAACTAACGTAAATGGTCCACCAGCATGTGCTAGATCATTACCAATTAAAGTTAGCAAAACTTCACCAGCATAAATATTCCCATATAGACGTAATGATAAGGTTAAAAAGTTGGTAAACTCTTCAATTAAATTAATTGGAAGCATAAAACCAACTGGTTGCGTATAGCTCTTCAAATATCCGCCAACACCAAATCGTTGTACGCCGAATGTGAACGATAGAAGCAAGGTCATCATTGCAAACGACATTGTCGCTACTGGATCAGCAGTTGGTGATTTAATAAACATCCAATCATCAACTTTGACTTCCATGAACATCCCTAATTGGTTCATAAACCAAATAAACAGGAATAAAACAAATGCATATAGTGATAGGTGATTTTGAGCATCCTTGTCGCTAACATTATCTTTAACAATGCCGTTAGTGAAATCAAGTAAATACTCGAACACATTTTGTCTCTTATTGGGTTTCATTTCAACTTTTCTTGAAAGCCAAATGCAGATAAATAAAACTGCTAAAGCCATTAGCGTTGAACCGATAATACCAGAAAGTTCAAAATTCAAGCCCATGAATTTAAAAACAAATGATTTCTCCATTACTTCGTGACCTCCCTTCTCGTGCTGAATAAAACTCGAACACGTAAATCATCTTAACACCAAAAAAGGTCTTTGTGTAAAATGAAAGCGCATTAGAGAAAATATTTTTCTAAAAAGGACGATTACTTAGTACCAAATAGTCTGTCACCAGCATCACCCAAACCTGGGAAAATATAACCATTATCCATCAATTTGTCATCTTCAGCAGCTGCATAAATGTCAACGTCAGGATTTGCTTCTTGAACTGCCTTAATACCTTCTGGAGCAGCTACCAAAACAGCAAGCTTAATTTCCTTAACACCACGCTTCTTCAATGCAGCAATGGCATCATTAGCTGAGCCACCAGTTGCAAGCATTGGATCAACGACTAAACATTCACGTTCAGCAATATCCTTTGGAGCCTTGAAGAAATATTCATGTGGCTTCAAAGTCTTTTCGTCACGGTACATCCCGATAACGGCAATCTTAGCTGAAGGAACCATTTCAAGGACACCATTAAGCATCCCCATACCGGCGCGTAAAATTGGCACAATTGTCAACTTCTTACCAGCAATTTCCTTTTGGACAGTCTTACCCATTGGTGTTTCAATTTCAACATCTTCAAGTGGCAAGTCTCTAGTGATTTCATAAGTCATTAACCCACCAATTTCACCAACAATGCGGCGGAATTCATTTGACCCCGTATCCTTGCGACGAATAATAGTCAACTTGTGTTGAATCAATGGGTGATCCAAAACTACGAACTTTCCCATATATGCCTCCTATAAAAAATAATATGATCATTAAATATTTTAATCAAAAACGCAAAGGGTTTAAAGCCCTTTGCGTTTTATTTTTTATTTATTGAAATGATGTCCACCTGCAGCTTTATTCAATCGATTCATGTAAGCTAAACTTTCTTCACCTTTATGAAATCCTTGTACATAAATAGTTTCGATATCATCTTGATCATCGAAATAGCGCAAGCCACCAAATAAGTTATGGTCGGCATCAACTAAATTGTTGCCCAGATCAAATTTATTTGCTTGAGGTAAATTAATTTTAGCTAAGACTGGCGCTAAAGCTGCTACACCAGTTTTTTCATTAAAATCAATTTTTGCAAAATCAGCAGGATCATCAACCACGACTACCGGCTCACTTGGAGCATAATGACGGTATTTCATTCCTGGTGCCTTAGGTATATCTTTGTCTGACACTTTGCCCGTGTTAATTAAAACTTTCTCACCTAAAACTTCGCTTAACTCTTCTGGAGTAATTTCACCAGGACGAAGAACGATTGGTGTTTCTACCGATAAGTCGATAATTGTCGATTCTAATCCCACACGAGTAGGGCCATCATCAATAATTCCGGCAATCTTCCCTTTTAAATCATGGTAAACGTGCTCTGCAGTAGTAGGACTAGGCTTAGTTGAGGTATTAGCCGATGGTCCTACAATTGGATAACCCAATTTAGCAATTAAATCATGAGTCAATTGATCATCAGGACAACGAAATGCTACAGTATCAAGTCCCCCAGTAACTGCATCTGGCAGAGTTCCTGGTTTAACAAACAATAGCAATGTCAAAGGACCTGGCCAGAAATGTTTAATTAATTTCTTAGCTCTTTCTGGAACTTCTTTAGCATACTTAGCCATCATTTCTTCGTCAGAAACAGTAACGATCAATGGGTTATCACTTGGACGTCCCTTAGCAGCATAAACGCCCTTCACAGACTTTTCTTTGGTTGCAATTGCACCTAGACCATAGACTGTCTCAGTTGGAAAAGCAACCAATTCACCCTTAGCTAACAACTTAACTGCATCATTGATTTGATCTTTTTTAAAAATCTTCGTTTCCATCATTCTTATTTTTGCCACCTTCCATGAACCATGCGTGGCTTGCCGGCCATATCTTTTCTAAATTCGATTTCAAAATCAGGCAATTCTTTAGCAAACAATTCCTTCAGTTGTTCTTCTTCGCTAAAACCAAATTCTAAGAAAAATTCTCCATGGCTATTCAAATGCTCACGCACTTGCTTAGCAAATTTCTTATAGAAGTCTAGACCATCTTTGCCAGCAAAAAGAGCTTCTTTAGGTTCATTTTGCAAGACATTTTCATCCATTACATTCTTTTCGCTTGTCTTAATATACGGCGGATTAGAGATGATCTTATCAAATTCTTCTAAGCCCAACAGCACGTTGGCTTTACGAGTAGTTACATCAAGATCATAAGTTAAAAAGTTTTCCTCACTTGTTCTTAAGGCAGTATCCGTTACATCACTAGCATATAAAGTTAAATCTGTAATGCCTTTTTTCTGTGCTTCTTTAGCTAAAGCCACGGTAATACAGCCAGAACCGGTACCCAAGTCAAGGACTTGATCACCTGATTTAAGTGTCTGCAATGCCCATTCAACCAATTCTTCAGTTTCAAAACGAGGAATCAAGACACCGCGTTGCACCATAATTTTATAGCCCAAAAACCAAGCATAACCCAAAATATACTGTGGAGATATGCCCTTAGCCAATTTTTCGATATCTTTATTGGCCTGCTTAATCTGGTCAGCAGTTAAGTCCATTTCTTGCTTCAGTTCAAATTCACTTGGTGTCAAGCCTAAGCGCTCTGCTAGAACATAATCAACATCCTCAGGACGCGCATTTTCAGCACTCTCACCCGCTTTAATACGCATCTGCTTTAAAGTCATTTTAGGCATTTTGATCAGCCAACTCCTCTAATTGCTTAGTTTGGTTGTAAAGAATTAATGCATCAATAATTTCATCAAGTTCACCGTTCATCACACGATCAAGCTTGTTAATGGTTAAGCCGATGCGGTGATCTGTTACACGATTTTGTGGATAGTTATATGTTCTAATTCTTTCGGAACGATCACCAGTACCAACTGCATTCTTTCTCTTAGCATCGTACTGAGCTTGATTTTGACTTTCATAATAGTCATAAACACGTGATTTCAAAATTTGCATTGCCTTTTCACGGTTCTGTTGTTGACTACGTTGATCCTGCATTGCAACTACAATCCCGGTTGGCAAGTGAGTCATTCTAACGGCACTAGAGGTCTTGTTAATGTGCTGACCACCGGCACCACTTGAACGGTAAACATCAACACGAATATCCTTAGGATCAATATCAATGTCTACTTGCTCATATTCAGGCATAACAGCAACAGTGGCAGTTGAAGTATGAACACGTCCTTGAGATTCAGTTACTGGAATCCGTTGAACACGGTGTGCACCATTTTCATACTTTAATTTCGAATAAACCTTGTCACCAGTAATCATGATTGCCACACGTTTATAGCCGCCAACCTCAGTAGGTTCTGAATCAATCATTGAAACCTTCCAGTTTTGACGTTCAGCATATTTTTCATACATTCTAAGCAAATCGCCAGCAAACAAAGAAGCTTCGTCACCACCGGCAGCACCACGGATTTCCATGATAATATCTTTATCATCGTTAGGATCCTTAGGCAACATCAAAATCTTGATTTGATCTTCAAGCTCGGGAATTTCTTTCTCAATTTCAGAATTTTCTTCCTTAGCCATTTCAATTAAATCAGGATCAGTTTCACTGGAGATAATTTCTTTATTATCTTCAATCTCTTTTTTGTCCTCTTTGTACTTCTTATATTTTTGTACTACTTCACGCAAATCGGCTTCTTCCTTAGAAATCTCCATGTAGCGCTTAGTATCATTAATAACTTCAGGATCGGCCATCATTTCCTGAAGTTCTTCATAGTGAGCTACTAGACCCTCTAATTGAGCCATAACTTTATCCATAAACTAAAAATCCTCTCTATCTTTCAACACCTGGGTGAAAGTAATGATAGCGACAAACAGGATAATAACTTTCATCGCCACCAATTTGTACTTGTTCACCCTCATAAACAGGCTTGCCATTGTTAATTCTTAAATTCATTGTTGCCTTGTGTCCACAATAATGACAAATGGTCTTCATCTCTTCTATTTTATCAGCAAAAATCAATAAATTTTCACTACCTTCAAATAGATGATTTTGAAAATCGTTTTTTAAGCCAAAGGTCATTACTGGAATATTGAACACATCTACAATTTTAGCGCATTCTAAGACATGATGTCTCTTCAAAAATTGTGCCTCATCAATTAACACACAAGCTAGTTTACCATCACCATCAGCAACATCTGCTTTGTTCATCTTTTTAATATAATCAAATAGATTCATATCAGCAGTAATTGGAATTGCTTCTCGGTGAAGTCCAATTCTAGAAGCAACCGTTCCTACACCGCTACGATTATCCAAGCCACTGGTCATTAGGGCAATCTTGCGCCCCTGTGCTTCATAATTGTGAGCTACTTTCAAGATCTCAATTGTTTTGCCACTGCTCATTGCACCATAACGAAAAAATAATTGCGCCATGCTGGCCCTCCCTTTTAACAAAAAGTCTTCGCCTTAATAGTATAGAGGAAAAAATAAATTTGTGTAGGTATTAAACCTCGTTTTCATCCTCGCTCTATGCTAAACTTAAACATAGTTTTAAAGTGAGGGATGTACATGAGTTTTAAATCAGGAATTGCTAAAGTTGCCGGTAAATCAAGCTATTGGTTTTTGCATAATGCCCTTAAGGGCGGCACCAGTTTTCCAGGCAAATTAGCAATGAAAATTGATCCAGAAGTTTTAAATTCTTTAGCCAAAGGCTATGAAACTGTTATTGTCACGGGAACTAATGGTAAGACAATGACTACTGCTTTGATTGTTGAAGCTTTAAAGAAAAAGTATGGTGATGTGTTAACTAATCCATCTGGTTCCAACATGCAACAAGGAATCGTGACCGCTTTTTTGGCTCACAAGCACAAGAGAGTTAAAAGAAAAATCGCTGTTCTAGAAGTTGATGAAGCAAATGTTAAAATGGTGACCAAATTACTTCATCCTAGCGTCTTTGTATTAACCAACATTTTCCGTGATCAGATGGACCGTTATGGTGAAATCTATACCACTTATGACAAGATCGTTAATGGTATTAAATTAGCACCTGACGCTACAATTATCGCTAACGGAGATGCAAGCATTTTTTCATCAGTTGAATTGCCTAATAAGAAAATTTTTTATGGCTTTAAACTTCCTGATGACAAACCTGAAAATGACTTCAAGGCTCCAGTCAATACCGATGGTGTTCTTTGTCCAAAATGCGACCACATTTTACATTATCATGAACGTATTTATGCCAACTTAGGTGACTTCTTCTGTCCTAACTGTGGCTACCACCGTCCTGATTTAACTTTTACAGTTAACAAGATTATTGATCAAACACCTAATAGCTCAACGTTCCAAATGGGCAACAAGCAATATTCCATTAATATTGGTGGTACTTATAACATTTATAATGCCTTAGCCGCCTATTCTGTTGCACGCCACTTTGGATTAACTGAAGCTGAAGTTGCTCAAGCTTTTGCAGAAAATAAACGGATCTTTGGTCGTCAAGAATTAATTCACTATGGCGATAAGGATATCGATTTAATTCTAGTTAAAAACCCAGTTGGTTTGGATGAAGTCTTGCACATGCTTAATACAGAAAAAGATGATTATTCACTAGTTGCCTTGCTTAATGCCAACCACGCTGATGGAATTGATACTTCTTGGATTTGGGATGCTGATTTTGAAGGATTAGACAAAGAAAAGATTAAAAAGATCCTCGTCGGTGGTCAACGCTGGCATGATATGGGCTTTAGACTTGAAATTGCTGGCTTTGATCCAGGACAAATGAGTACTAATCCAGATGATGATAGCCTAATTGAAGAAATTAAAAAACTGCCAACTAAGAAGGTCTATATTCTTTCAACTTATACTGCAATGCTTGCACTTAGAAAGAAGATGGCCGAAAAGAAAATCATTAAGGCTGGTATGTAAATAGAAAGGATTCCCGCGGGAATCCTTTTTTGTGTACAAAAAAAAGCTGTAGCTCTAATGCTACAGCCTTTCTAATTATTGGGATATTGGGGCTCGAACCCAAACATCCAGGAACCAGAATCCTGTGCCTTACCAATTTGGCTATATCCCAGTAAATCACCCGTACGAGAATTGAACTCATAACTCCACCTTGAGAGGGTAGCGTCTTAACCATTTGACCAACGGGCGAATCAACATTTATAATTATGCTTTTTTCTTCTATGCTTGTCAAGTAATTTTGACTATAATAATGCTAATGGATGGTGAAACATGATCGACTTTAATAAAACACAGCATTTAATTGAATCAATGGTTTTTGAACGCGTTGTTCCAGGCGTCAATTACACTTTTATCAAAAATAAGCAAATTTTTACATCAACTACTGGTTTTGCTAGTATCTACCCAGAAGTTACTCAGCTGAGCCCTTTTGCAGAATACGACCTAGCTAGTTTGACTAAGGTTTTAGCAACAGAAAACGTCTTGCTTAAGCTTTATGACCAAGGCAAACTTAACTTTACCGAGCCCTTGCAGCAATTCGTTCCTGAATTTAAAGACCCGCGTGTACGCCTTTATCACTTGCTAACCCATACTAGTGGCATTCGTGGCTGGATCCCCCACCGCGACAAACTAGATCATGATGCCTTACTACAAGCAATTATCAATCTGCCAATAACTGACGAATTTGAACACAAGATGCGGTATGCCGATACAAACTTTATCTTACTTGGATTAGTTATTAAAAAGATCTTTGGTAAACCTGTCCAAGAAGTAGTCACAGAGCAAGTCCTCAATCAAATGCCGCTTGAAAATACTACTTTTTCACCACAAAAGGATGATTGCGTGCCTACTGCCCTAGTTGATGGCCATGTCTTGCAAGGTATTCCACATGATCCTAAAGCTAGACAACTTGGAATAGATTGCGGTTCTGCTGGCTTATTTTCCAATCTTCAAGACTTAGTTACCTTCGCCCAAGGTTATTTAGGACTAAAGGATGTTTTACCTTATAGTCAAAAGACTGTCAGCCAGCTATTTGATAATAAAAATCCCCAAGGCATAAAACCACGCTCTTGGGGATGGGACCTTCGGTTTGATCCAAAGCAAAATTATCCGATCATTTTGCACACGGGTTTTACTGGTACTTTAATTATTCTTGATCGCATCAAACGCTCTGGTCTAATTTTATTGACCAATCGAGTTCATCCGACTGGACACAACACTGTTTTCTTAGCTATGCGCGAAAAAATTATCCGTAGTTTTATCAACGAAAACGCCAAAATATAATTTATAGAAAAAAGACGGCTGTGTGTCAGTCGTCTTTTTATCTCTCACTAAATTTCATCATCCGTCTAGTATTATAACTTATTTTAACGCTAATGTACTAGTCAAATATTATTTTTCTGCTTTAAACATTTTCCAGTAGCTAATTAAAATGATTAATGCCATTAATAAAGTAAAATAAAAGGCTGCCTGACTACCTTGAGCTGTCGCCAGTGCATAGGACGCTGCACCCTTTTTCGGCCAAATCGACATAATTGCTGCTAAGATAGTTGTTCCTACAGAACCGGCTAATTGCTGGCTAGTCTGACAAACTGCGGTTGCATCGGCGCGCAATGCTCCTTTTTCTACCTTCAAAGCTTCAGCTAGCGTGTTAGAAAATGACATTCTGTGTCCTAACATCATGATACCATAAATAATAATGATCATCATCACAGTCAAATTTAAGCCAAAAATAGCAAATAACAAGCAGCTGATCGCCATTAAGAAGCCACCTAAATAAAGTGGCAATTTAGCTCCTTTTTTATCATATAGGCTACCAAAATATGGATTGAGTAGCCCTGCAATAATACTACCTGGTAGCAAAATCAAACCACCAACTAAAGATGTTTGCTTTCCGACAATTTGGATGTAGTTAGGCAATACAAAACTGATACCAATATTATTAAATTGCAATAAAAAGTAAGCTAACGCACCATAAACGAACGCTTTTTGCTTAAATACGGCTAGATCTAACAATTTCTTGGATGATTTTTTAGATAATCTAACAAATAACCAAATTAAAATTGCAGTCACAATTAATAAAATCCACATTAAAGGATTAGCAAATCCATTACTAATTTGATTTACGCCTAATGTCAAAGTAATAAATGCTATAGCTAAAACGATAAATGATAGCCAATCAAAACTATTTTTAGTTTGTTCATGATACTTACCGACTACAAATAGCCCGGCAACAAAAACAATGATCGCAAAAATTGTAACAAAACCAAAAATCCAGCGCCAGTTAAGATAAAAAGTAGTGATACCGCCAAATGCTGGTCCTAAAGTCGGTGCCATAGCTACTACTAAGCCGGCGATTCCCATGTAAACGCCCCATTTTTCGCGAGGCATAACTTCGGTTACTAAGTTAAACATCAACGGTGTACTTAATCCTGCACCTAGAGCTGAAATCAGCCGACCTAACAGTAAAATAGGAAAATTAGGTGCTACAGCACTAATTACGCTTCCAACCATAAAACCAACGCAAGCAACAATAAACAATTGCCGCGCAGTAAAACGTTCATTCAAATATGAAGAACAAATCATAATAATCGCAATCGCCAATAAATATCCTGTTGTCGTCCATTGAATTATATCCAAACCGACACCAAATTGCTTCATCATCGTAGGAAAAGTGACGTTTAAACTAGTTTCCGTCAAAATTCCGATAAATGACATAAACGCAGCTGATAATACTGCTAAAACATTTTTAGTATTCTCTTTCACACAAAAATCCTTTCCACAAAAAAAGAAAGAGCAAAAAACCTTTGTTTCCTACTCTTTCTTTAATTAGCACAGCTAATTATATTAATACGCATACTATCAAATATGCTGAGTATATCTAATATTAAAGACGCTTAGCTAAATCGTCGTGTAAGTTTTCGTAACCTGGCTTGTTAAGTAAACCAAACATGTTACGCTTGTAAGCTTCAACACCTGGTTGGTTGAATGGGTTAATACCGTTCAAGTAACCTGAAATAGCAATTGCTAATTCGAAGAAGTAAATCATGTAACCTAAAGTATGTGCACTTTGGTCTGGAATGTTAACAGTCATAACTGGAACACCACCATCAGTGTGAGCCAAAACAACACCTTCATAAGCACGATCGTTTACGTAGTTCAAGCTCTTACCTTCCAAGAAGTTAAGTTGGTCAAGGTTCTTTTCATCGCCTGGGATCTTAACATCATGACGTGGATTTTCAACACGGATAACAGTTTCAAATAAATTACGTAAACCTTCTTGGATGTATTGACCAAGTGAGTGAAGGTCAGTAGTGAAGTTAGCGCTTGATGGGTAAATACCTTTTTGATCCTTACCTTCTGATTCACCCATTAATTGCTTGCACCATTCACCGAACATTCTTAAACTTGGTTCATAGTTTTCAACAATTTCAGTAGTGTAACCCTTACGGTAAAGGATGTTACGAAGTGCTGCGTATTGGTATGGAGTTGCCTTTGACAAATCAGTATCAGTGTAGTCAACACGTGCGTCTGCAGCACCCTTCATCAATTCGTCAATGTCAGCACCTGAAGCAGCGATTGGAAGTAAACCAACAGCTGAAAGAACACTGTAACGACCACCAACATCATCAGGAACTACAAATTCTTCGTAACCTTCTGCATCAGCTTCAGTCTTTAAAGCACCCTTTTGACGATCAGTAGTTGCGTAAATTCTCTTAGCAGCTTCTTCCTTACCATACTTCTTGATTAACTTGTCCTTGAAGATTCTGAAGGCTACTGATGGTTCAGTAGTAGTACCTGACTTAGAAATTACGTTAACACTAAAGTCCTTGTCGCCTAACCATTCAATCAAGTCATAAAGGTATGAGCCTGAAAGTGAGTTACCACAGAAGACAACAGTTGGCATACCGTTCTTTTCCTTGCCATAGAAATTGCTGTTCAAGAATTCAATTGCAGCTTGGGCACCAAGGTAAGAACCACCGATACCAATACAAATCAAAACTTCTGAATCTGATTGAATCTTCTTAGCTGCCTTCTTAATGCGGGCAAATTCATCCTTGTCATAGTCAACTGGCAAATTAAGCCAACCACGGAAATCGTTACCTGCACCAGTTCCATCGCGAAGTTCAGTATTAGCAGCGTTAACCATAGCTTGCATTTCGCTTAATTCATTTTCATGAACAAATTGTGTTAGTTTACTACTATCAAATTTAATTAAACTCATAAATCTGCTTCCTAACTAAATAAAATATTTTTCACAAACCTATTTTAACAATCTTGATTTATAAATACCAGTACATTATAAGCGCATTCAGGCTTTTTTGACAATTTTAAAAATCACATAACCCAAAATTGCTCCACAAGTATTGAAGAAAACATCATCAATATCGCTAACCCCCGTCACCAGCAAAAACTGCAGAGTCTCAATTCCCACTGAAAACAGCATCCCCATCAGTACCGTCCTTAAAAACGTTGCTCTTTTTGAAAAAACAATGGGGAAAAAAATGCCAAACGGCACAAAGCACAAGACATTGCCAAAAGAATTATAAAAGAAATCCAAATGACTGGGAGCATAGACTAATTTCCAAGTTTCCTTCATGAATACCAAGTTAATATCACTCAATGGCCTAGAGAAATTAAAATCAAGCTGCCACGGAAAGTAGGTATTTCTAAAAGTTGTCAGCATCAAAACTAAGATTATGTAAAAAGAAAAGACCCAAACGCTAGCTTCAGACCTAATTGATCTTCTGCGGCGCACCAAAAGAAGCCAAATTAAGCGCAATACAGCAAAAATTAAAAAATAAAATATTGTTTTATCCAGCGCTAATAAGGTTAATTTAACTAATGCAAAGTGGTTAATATTAGTTGCATACTGTTTAGCTAAAAAACTATAAAGTGGGCCCAAAAATAGCATACTTTGCCTCTTTCCAAAATATTCATTATAGATTATACCTATTTTCACGGCTGGAAAATCTTAAAAAAAAGATAACTCTTAGCAAATTATTGTTTTAAAAGAGGTGAACCATTAAAATTAAAAGATGTTAAAGGAGCATTATATGGAAAAAAAGAAAATTATCAGTTTTATTCAAACACGAACGGGCTTTTTAACCCTTTTAGTTGTTTGTTTCTGGCTGAAATATATTTTTGCAGCTTATTTTGATTTCAATTTAGGCTTGAGCGACCCGTATCAACATTTCATTATGTGGCTCAGCCCCGTAGGGTCCGCCATCATTTTAATCAGCTTCGGTTTTTATATTCCTAAACCGCTGATCTCTTACATCACAATGTTAATTTTAGACTTTGCCAATACGGCATTGCTTTTTGCAAATATTATCTACTATCGTCAATTTTCGGACTTTTTAACAATTAAAACGATGTCTAACGTTGGCAAAGTTTCGCAGGGTCTAGGTAAAAGTACCGTTGCTCTTCTGCATCCAACAGATATTATTATCTGGATTGATTTGATCGTTATTGTTACTTTACTGATCATTCATAAAATCAAAATTGATCAAAGATCTTACGGCTTATCCACCCCATTTGCTATTACCTCAGTAGGCGCATTTGTCCTAACTCTTAACATTTTTTTGGCAGAAACCTCTCGTCCGCGCTTATTGCGCAACACTTTTGATCGCTCCTATGTCGTTAAATACCTTGGTATTGACACCTTTACTGCTTATGATTGCTTCAAGAGTGCGCAAAATGTTCAAGTCACTAAAAATGCCAACGCTGCGGACTTGAACCAGATTTTAACTTTTACCAAAAAACAAAATGCTGCTCCATCTTCCTCATATTTTGGTATTGAGAAAAACCGCAATGTGATTATCATCCACTTAGAAAGTTTCCAGCAATTTTTAATTAATCTTAAGGTTAATGGCAAAGAAGTGACGCCGTTCCTAAATTCACTTTATCAAAATAAACATACGCTCAGTTTTAACAACTTCTACCACCAAGTTGGTCTAGGTAGAACCAGTGACGCGGAAAACATGCTAGAAACTAGTACTTACGGTATTCCCGACGGATCTTTATTCACTTCTTTAGGTTCGGAAAACACCTTTCAAGCTGCACCGCAAATTTTGCGTCAAGATGGCTATACTTCCGCTGTCTTTCACGGCAACGTCGGTAGTTTTTGGAATCGAAATGATGTTTATAAAAATATGGGCTATAATTATTTCTTTGATAAAAATTACTATAGCTCCCAAAGTAAAGATGCAAGCGGCTATGGGTTAAAAGATAAGCTGCTTTTTGCCGAAAGCGTTAAATATTTAGAGCAGATGCAGCAGCCTTTCTATGCTAAGTTCATTACGGTAACCAACCACATTCCGTTTAACTTAGATAAAGAAGACAAGGACCCTAACTTTAAGACTACAAACACTGCCGACCAAACTATCAACAATTACTTTGAAACTGCCCACTACCTAGATGAGGCATTGCGTGAATTTTTCCACTACTTAAAGTCTTCTGGTCTTTACAAAAACTCAATGGTAGTCATTTATGGTGATCACTATGGGTTAAGTAATTCTGAAAATGAAACCTTAGCACCAATTATTGGTGAAAGCTCTGACACGTGGAATACTTACAATAATGTTCAAATGCAGCGTGTTCCATTCATGATTCATGCCAATAATTTGAAAGGAAAAATTAATCATGAAATTGCTGGTGAAATTGATGTCTTGCCAACACTGATGCATTTGCTCGGTATTAACAATAAAAACTATGTCCAATTCGGTAGCGACATGCTTTCGCCTAAAAGACAAAATTGGATCGTCTTTCGTAATGGGACCATTGTCAGCTCCAGATATATCATAGTTGGTGCTAAAGGAATCAAAGGTACCGTTTATGACCGAGTTAGCGGTAAACAAATCATTAATTTTACTCCTCAAGAGAAAAAAGAAATCTCTGAGCTAGCACAAAAGGCCAAGGCATCATTACACTATTCTGACTTATTAAACAACCACAATTTGTTACGCTTCTACACCCCAACTGGCTTTGTCCCTGCTGATCCAACCCAATTTGATTATTCCGTCAATTATCAAAAAATGATCGCTATCAGAAATGAATTAGCTGGCAATTCCACCTCGCTTTATAGCAAACATCGCGGTACAACTACTAATCTTTACCGTACTGATGCCGCTGAACTAAAGGATAGAAAACAAGAAATTACCCAAGTTCCTGACAGCGTTAAAAATATTAAAGAGAATACGAAAAACAAAAACAGTTCAGAAAATACCAATAACTAAAAAGAACGCACAGACCTTTCAAAAAAACTGTGCGTTCTTTTTTTAGTTTTTAGCTACAAACTGTTCATAGCCCTTGTCATAAAAGGTCACGGTGAATGTGGAACCTTTACCTGGTGCGGAAAATACTTCTACTTTGCCACCATGTTGCTTAATCAAAGAAGAAACAATCGCAAGTCCCAAGCCTGATTCGCCAGTTCCCATTCGAGCACGCGATGGATCAGCCTTGAAAAAGCGTTCAAAAATATACTTAGTCTGATTCTTGCTCATGCCAATACCATTATCCTTAACCGATAATTGTGTTCCATGCTCTATCCGTTTACCCGAAATAATAATTTTGCCATCATGAGTGAATTGAATCGCATTTTGAACTAAGTTAACCATTACCTGGGTAAAACGGTCACGATCTGCATAAATAGGCAACTGATCAGGTGCCTCTACAACCAGCTCATCGTTGGCTTTAGCTGCATTTTGTTTTAATTGCGACTTCAAATCATGCAAAATAGTTGTAGCATTAAAGTTAGTCTTAACCAGCATAATTTGATTATTTCGAATCTTTTCATAGTCCAAATTTTCATTGACTAACCGAATTAATCGTTTAGTTTCGCGCTGCATTAACGCGATTGACTTCGGTTTAGAATCCTCTGGGATAGCATCGTATTGCAAGCCCTCTAGAATGCCATTAATTGTTGTCAATGGCGTCCGCATTTCATGAGCAGCATCAGCCATGAATTGGTCTCGTCGCTCTTCTTGAGCCTTAACCTCTTCGTTCGACTGCTTCAAAGCCTGCACCATTTTATTGAAATTCTCAGCCAATTGATCAATTTCATCGCTATCTTTATGCTCAATTTGCACATTAAAGTTACCTGATGCAACTTTTTGCGTAGCACGTGATAATCGCTTAATTCGTTTAGTTGAATAATAAGAAATAATAAAGCTCAGCAACAATCCAACCGCTACAGTAATTAACAATGCACGCAACAAATTGCGTTTAGCCATTAAAATCGGTCGCTCAACATGCTTTACTCTCGATCCTATCCAAACAATGCCAACAAGATTTTTGCCATTCATCCATGGAACCAAAACCCCCGTGTAGGCATCCTTAGTTGAACTAATCGGTGAATTTTCATTATGATTATTTTGAATTCTAATCTCTTGCCCATTTTTTAAAGTAGTAAAAACTTCTTGCGAAAGCTGAATTCTAGCCTTTGTTTTGGGATAAATCTGCTCATTTTTATCATTAAAAATACGTAAATGAGCATCATCACCACGAAGAACATATTCTAATTGATTCAAGAAGTTATTGCTAAGTAATGCAGTTCCATTTTGGCTATCAGCTTCCGCCAAGTTTCCCAAAGAATTAGCATAGCTTTCCATCCGCTGGTAGTTTTGCGTATAAGCTTGATTACGCGCATAACCAATCTCTGAGTAACCAATAATCGAGATAGTTGTCACAATAATGAGTAAGAAACTCAACATATTTTGGTAAATTAATTTCATTATTTGACCTGCGAATCATCAAACTTGTAACCGACGCCCCAGACAGTTTGGATCACCTTGGCACCAACCTTCTCTAATTTCTGTCGAAGCTTTTTAATATGAGCATCAACAGTTCTTTCTTCACCATAATACTCATAGCCCCAAACTAGTTCTAGTAATTGGTCACGAGAAAAGACTTGTCTAGGCTTTTGTGCCATTGTATACAGCAAATCAAATTCTTTTGGTGTCAAACCCATTACCGGCTGATTATCAAATAAAACTTCTCGTCTATTTTTTGAAATCTTCAAATGATCGGTCGTAATCTCATAGTCTTGATTATCTTCTTGAGTATGAGCTGGTTCTTCTTCCATCATCACGCGGCGATGCAAAGCCTTAATGCGGGCAATCAAAGCAATTGGGCTAAATGGCTTAGTGACATACTCATCAGCTCCGATACCTAGCCCCAACACTTGATCTGATTCACTGCCACGAGCAGTAAGCATAATAATTGGCACTGTCGGCGAAATTGCCCGTACCTCTTTAGCTACTTGAATCCCATCTTTTTTTGGCAAATTCAAATCTAACGTAATCAGATCATACTTATCCGCGTTCTTTTTAAACATATCGACGGCTTCGACACCATCAACAGCAATGTCTTGTTGCCAACCTTCTTTTTTGAAAAACATTCCCATCATTTCAGCTACGGAAGTGTCATCTTCGACCATTAATATTCTCAAACTCATTATCAATCCCTAAATCCTTTTGTTCTCTTATGCTTCACTTGATCAGGATCGACATAGTCATGTGGCAATTCATGTCGTTTAGACAAAAATGTTTTCAAACTTTTTTCGGTATAAACAATTGGCAATAAGATAAATAAATAAAATGTTAACAGCCAAATGAGAAAATAGCGATCCCAATTCAAATAGTGAATGATTACTCCTAACAGTGCTTGAATAAACCCAAACAGGATACAATACCAGCTTGCCCGTTTCTGAGCAAACTTAAAACTATCCTGGTTAACTTGCGCAAGATAAGATAAATAGCCATAAATTCGGTTGGGCCTTTTGGCTGGCGTAATCAGCCAAATCAACCCTACCGCCACCATAACTAAGCCACAAGCGACATAGATCACGATTTCTCACTCCTAATTCTGATAAATTTAAACGGTTATTCCTCACCTGGTGCAGACATAACTATTCTCATTTTACCAGTGAAAGTGAAATTCTTCATCTCATTTGGAATAATTAAATTAGTTCCCATCTTCAAATCATATGACTTGCCATCAGCTTCTAATTTTCCTTCGCCTTTGATAACGGAAACTAACAGGTATGGATGATCCTTTAAGCCGGTCTTCCAAGTACCATCAAGGTCAATTTGCCACAAATAAAAGTGTGGTGAAAGTGGTGGTTCAACCAATGTCTTAATTTCTGCATCTTGATCTTGGCTAGTCTTAACATCTAACTTAGGATCAACATGGGGAACAGTGGTCACATCAATTGACTTTTGAGTATGAAGCTCACGCTTTTTACCATCCTTGCCCACACGATCGTAGTCATACAAGCGGTAAGTTACATCACTTGACTGTTGAGTTTCAATTACTAAGCATCCCTTAGTTAAAGCATGAATTGTACCTGCTGGCACATAGAAGAAATCGCCTGCTTTAACCGGAACTTTTCTGAGCAACTTATCCCATTCGCCTTTGTGGATCATATCAGCTAATTCTTCACGACTTTTTGCATGATGACCATAAATAATATAAGCACCTGGATCAGCTTGCATCACATACCAAGACTCAGTCTTACCAGAATCATTTTCTACTTTGCGAGCATAATCATCATCCGGGTGTACTTGAACTGATAAATTATCATTAGCATCTAAGAATTTTACCAATAATGGAAATTCCTTGGCCTTAGGGTTGCCAAACAATTCCGGATGCTTCAAGTAAACATCCCGCAATGACATACCCTTAAGCGGGCCTTCAGTTACAGTTGAAGCATCGTCCTTATAACCTGAAATAATCCAAGCTTCACCGACTTTTCCATCTGGAATATCATAGTTAAAAATATCTTTTAATTTACGACCGCCCCAAATCTTAGGTCTAAAGTATGGGGTTAAAAATAATGGTTCCATTTAAATCACCTCAATTAAAGTATAAACTTTAAGGTAGAATAAATGAAACCCTTTTCTTGGAGATATGTATACTATTTGTTTTACATGTAAAGCTACTTGTTATACTTACGAATACCTGTAGCTAATCTTTGCATCCCATCCTTGACCATCGTCAAAGGACAAGCTAGATTAATTCGAATAAAATCATGGCCATTTCCACGATAAACACTACCAGCTGAAATAATCAGCCCAGTTTCTTGGCGAATGAACTCTGCTAATTCCTGTGAATCAGTACTGATCTTTTGCACATCGATCCACATCAAATATGTCGCATTGCCCGAAATGATTTGTACTTCAGGAATGTTTTTTTCAATAAAATTCTGCACATACGCAAAATTTTGCTTTAACTGTTTTTTCAAAGCATTAAGCCAATCATGGCCTTGCTCATAAGCCGCAATCGTTGCTGGAATCGCCAATAAATTAGGCTCGGCTACTTCATCACTATTTAAACCGCGGTTAACCATATTGCGCAAATTTTCATTAGGAACAATTGCCGTAGCAGCATGAAGAGCAGCAACATTAAAAGTTTTGCTTGGGGACACTAGTGAAATCACACTATTTTGTGCTTCACCTGTTACAGAAAAGGCTGGCGTGTAATCTGGACCTTGTCTAACCAAATCACCATGGATCTCATCCGATAGTAATGTTACATGGTATTGGTGACAAAGATCCGCAATTTTTTGTACTTCTTCACTAGTCCAAACTTTTCCTACTGGATTATGTGGGTTACAAAAAATCATCAAAGTCGTTAGCGGCTCAGCTAATTTTTGTTCCAAGTCAGCCCAGTTGATCGAATAACTTTTACCATCGAAAGCTAAATCACTCGACAAAACATGGCGCCCATTATTCAAAATGGAATTATAAAAAATATTATAAACTGGCTCTTGTACTAAAACATTATCACCAATATGTGAAATACGGCGTACAATTGATGAAATAGCAGGGACTACTCCAGTAGTAAAAATCATCCAATTTGTTTGTGGCCGATGATTATGTTCTGTTTCATACCAATCAGCGACAGCATTAAAATAATCTGCTTGTGGGAACTCATAACCAAATGCACCTAATGTCAATTTTTGTTGCATTGCCTCGATAATTTCAGGTGCCGTCTTAAAGTCCATATCGGCAATCCACATTGGTAATTCATCAGACTTCACATCCCACTTTACTGAATCAGTCTTTGACCTATCTGGTGCATTTTCAAAATCATATTGCATATATCTCACTAATCCTTTGGTGTTTGGTTCGTATCAGAATGAACAATTTTTGTACCTATTTTCGGACAATCAAGCTCGGTTTTAGATGGATCTACCTTATCTGGATCGATAATCAAAGTACCAATCTCAGGTACCGTAATTTTACCAGAAATTGGGTTTTTAATACTATCCATCTTTGTATTAAGCTCCACATCTAAATTAGAAACATATTCAAAAGCTAAATCTGTATGAATCAAGGAACCATTCTTAATCTCAAGCTGATCAATGTAGTTCAAGCCCTGATCACTTTCAATTTTACAATTAATTAACGTAATGTTGTTAGTATTCCAAGCTAAATATTCACCATCAATAATTGAATCGTAAATCGTAACATTGTTACAATTCCAAAAAGCGTCTTTAGAAATAAACGTTGAATTATGTACCTCAACATTTTCTGCACCATCAAAAACATAATTTCCAATGACTGAAACATGGTCAAGGTAAATATTCTTGCTGTCCTTACCGAAATAATCCCCATTAATTTGAGAATTGGTAATCTTAATATCATTACAAGTCCACATTGTTTCTTCTGCGTTAGCAAAATGAACATTATCTAAAATAATATGACTTGTCCTTCTGAATAATTTAGGCGCCTGTAAAGCACTATTTTTAATTGAAATATTCTTGGTATACCAAATTCCAGACCGTGACATAGTTTCAAACGTGGTATTTTCAACTTTCACATTTTCATCATACCAAAGTGGATATTTCCATTTAAAAATTGAATTCTTTAATCTGATATTTTTAGCTTCTTTTAAGGGAGATTCACCACTACCAAATGTAATACCATCAAGGATTGCATCAGTTAATCCATAAAGAATTCTTTCACCTGCAAAATATTTATTTTTGTATTCCATAATTGTTTCCACCTTTTTGTTAATTTAATAATCATTAATTTTAGGACAGTATTCATTATATGATTCCTTTCATGCAATGTTTAATACTTATTTTTAGTGATAATGCATAACAAAAATGCATAGTAGATAAACGATTTAACAAAACAAAAAACCGCTCTAGAACAACATCTAGAACGGTTATCTATGGAGATGAGGGGAATTGAACCCCTGTCCAAACGCATCTCGTCACTGACCTCTACGATCATAGTTATATTACTTGAACTTCACTAGCTCAAAACGCCATATAACAGGGCTAGGATGGGCTAGCTAACCTGTTAAGACTCTTTTTAACTATTCAGGTGAGGTAGTTAAACGTAACTCGCTAAAGTTGATACTCGGTGTCAGCCACGAGTAAACCGACAAGGAGCAACACATGCGCTTAAATTAAGCAGCTAACGCGTAAGAATTTTTGTTATTTGCAGTTATATTTAACTGTAACGTTTTTACGTAGTCGTAACCTACGAACCGCAGTCAATGCGGGTCTACGCTTGTCGAATCCCAAAACATCCCCTTGAGATACTTATTCATTATAGCATAGACACACATTACATGCGATAAAAATGCTTAATCAATATTAGTCAAACGTACCACATCACGTTCAATCATCAATTCTTCATTAGTTGGGATAACCATTCCTGCAACTTTGGAATCTGTTTTTGTGATTAGTCCTTCACTAACACTTTCATTAGCTTCATTATCTACAACAACACCCATATATGCGAAAGCGTCAAGAACCGCTTTTCTCACACCAGTATCATGTTCACCAATACCAGCAGTAAAGATAATTGCATCAACGCCGCCCATTTCGGCAATATAAGCACCAACGTAGCGAATAATACGATTAATGAAAATTTTTCTTGCTAACTTAGCCCGTTCGCTATCACTTTCACGCACATCGCGCATATCTGGTGAAATTCCTGACAAGCCCAACAAACCAGACTTATTATTCATGATATAAATCATTTCATCCATCGACTTATGCTCTACCTTCATTAGATGTTGCACGAGTGAAGGATCGATATCACCGGTTCTAGTAGCCATTGTAATTCCGGCAATTGGACTAAAGCCCATTGAGGTATCGTAAGACTTGCCATCCTTAACTGCAGTAATTGATGCGCCTGATCCCAAGTGACAGATGACTAACTTTAAGTCTTTTAAATCTTTACCTAGTAATTTAGCAGCACGCGGTGCTGTATAGCGAATTGAAGTACCATGAGCACCATATTTACGTACACCATATTTTTCATAATATTCATAAGGAAGTGAATACAAATAATGTACTGGATCAAGATTACGGTGATAAGTAGTATCAAAAACCGCAACTTCTGGCACATTTGGTAAAACATTCATAAAAGCTTCAATTCCGCGAGCCTCAGCAGGATTGTGAAGCGGAGCATAATCTGACAATTCGTAGATCTTAGGCAGATTTTCCTTAGTAATAATAGTAGAATCCTTAAAGTACTCTCCACCATTAACAACACGATGTCCTACACCGACAATTTCAGTTAGTTCTTCAACAACATGGTATCCTTTTAAAAACTTGATCAATAAGCTAACTGCAGCTTCTTGATCTGGGATTTCAGTTTTTTCAACGTGCTTAGTACCATCAGCTAACTTAATCTCAAATGATGAATCTTCAAGACCTACACGATCAGCCATTCCTTTGGCAAGAACCTTTTCATCTGGTAATGAGAATAATTTGTACTTAAAAGATGAACTACCAGAGTTAATTGCCAAAACTTTTTTCATAAAAATTAATTCCTCTTCTTTCAAAAAAATAAGTGCTTTATCAATTAATGATTAATCTTTGCATACCACTCGTTAAGTTTAACATTAAATTGAATTAAAGCCTCTTCTTTTTTCAAGGAACCAAGTTTGGTAAGCAAAACTTCACTTGCTTTGGCCTCATCACCGTGATTTTGGAAAACTAAAACTGACTTTTGATTAAACTTGTTCTTAAACATATCATCTGGCAACTCTACAATCGCCTTCAAATAGACTTTCTTAGTTAACCATGGCATAAAATCAGCGCCAATCTTGCCTGACAAAATAGACTTAGGAACTACCAAAAAGGCATAGCCGTTAGGCTTTAAATTATTAATAATTTGTTCGATTAACAACAAATGAGCAAAAGAATGACCTTTCTTAGCCTGATTTTCAAAATTCTTGGCATTCTCATCAACTGGATAATAGCCTACAGGTAAATCACTTACAATTGCATCAGCGTTAGGACACATCCAAGGCATTAAAGCGTCTTGATGATATAACTCAATGTCAATATTATTCAGATGCGCAGCCACATCTGTCAAACTTAACATATCTTCATCGTTATCAATTCCTACCAATTGATAATTATCCTTAGAATGATTGAGTGCCTTAAGTTGAGAAATAATTGAAAACAACAAATTCCCTGTACCCACGGCAGGATCAACGATTTCCATCTTTTGATCTTTTAATAATTTATGCATCAACATTGCTACTACTGTAGCAATTGCAGGTGGAGTAGGCATTTGGTTAACATCAAAGCCATCATCATTAACTGCCTTTAAAGTTAGAAAAGTAAAGACTTGAGCCTTTTCTTTTTGGCTAATTTCGTCATAATCTATTGCTTGATACTTTTGACTTAATTCAGCCACTGTTTTTTCATCCGGTGCACCATTTTCAACCTTAATCTTGCCACTTTCTAAGTTATCAAAAGTCTCTACTAAGGCTTCTGTAAATGAAACATTTAATGCCGTTTGCAAAGTTTGCACACAGTCTAAAAACTGATTAAAAAGTTTTTCAAAATTTTCCATAGCGGTCCCTCCATACCTTAATTATTTTATAGAAAGGGATAAAGAGGTGCAAGGAAAGTCAATCATCCGTTAAGCATTCGATAATTAGGCGATTGTTCTCCATGCTAGCATGATAAATATCTTGATACATTTTGATAAACAAAAGCGTGGTCATTAAAACTAATACACTACTTAGTAAGGCACTGCCTTTTACGTTATGCGTCTTTTTCTTTGGTTTTAGCATTTTTCTTTTCCTGTTCCTCATCAAGCTGAAAAACTAAATCTGATGCACCCTTATTTTTCTCTGTTACCCTAATAATGATGCTATCTTTAGTGGTTTTAAAAGCAGCCTTTTCAACGTTAAATAATAACGGCATATAGCCTTTCCCTGCACCAGATACTTTAAGTACGTTCTTTTTATAGTATTCAATTCGGTAAGTAGTTGCATCGCCTTTTTGATCGATGCACTTAAAGGAAGCACTATTACTTATAGCTAATTTAGTTACTGGATACACTGCCTTAATTTTGTCAGCCCGCATAAAATTTTCTAGCTGTACATAAGCATAGGCTACTTCATTGACATGCTGATTTTGATTCAAGTTTGCTTTTTTAACACTCAACAATAAATTTTGTAAAATTAGCAGCACCATCATAGTAATAAGAAGCGAAAACATTGCTTCAGCTAACATAAAACCTTTACTCTTTGACCGCAAAAGTTTGTTTAGTCGTTGCATCCCAAACATGATTACGTCCTGCCTTTTGATAAATTCGATCGTGAACTGTTACTTGCTCCAGGTCAGTTTTAGTCAGTATATGGTAAGCGTAAGCACGATCTGTTTTTAATTCCATCTCACGACCATTTTTCTGATTTTCAGCTACAGTTATATAAAAGCAACTAACAGCAATCACAGCAATTATAATTGCTATAAAGCTCTCAATTACTAGAAATCCTTTAACTTTTATCATTCCGCTACTCTCCCCCACAGCATTTGATATTTCAGGCTTTTTTCCATTCCGTAGCCACTAAAAGTCACCGTACCTGGTTTAGAATAACCAGTCAGGTTGAATTTAAAATGATCCAAGCCAGTAATTTTGATATTTTGATCAACTGGAATACTTTTGTGATATTTTCCGCCAGAGAATAAAATTTGATTGGATCTAGCTAGATATGATACGCCAATAGTAACCTCCTTGATCGTACTGTACCTCGAAGTTTGATCAAGTGCCGTCGTAACTCTTTTAACAGTATTATCAAAAATCAGTTTTTCTTGATATCTTTTTAACTGCAAACTACCAATCAACAAAATGCCACAGCAAACACCAAGTGTAATTATTACTTCTAGTAGGGAAAAGCCGGCTAATTTATTTCTTTTCAACGACTTCGCCACTGTCTAACGTGAAATTCTTTTTAGCTTTAGTAATTTGATCACCAGTTAAGTAATCGTCCTTTTTTAGATCTTCAAAATCTTTAGGTTCACCATATTTATCCTTATATAACTCAACTTGCGTTTGCACAGTAGTCCTAAATGCATCCGCAGTTTTAGTTTCAGCATTCTTCTTTTGATTAATCAAATTAGGCACAATTAGCAAAATCAAAATCACGATAATGGCAATTACCACAACCATTTCAATCAAAGTAAAACCCTCTTGCTTGCGGCGCTTAGCCATAATGTTTGCTAAATACTTCTTCATCTTCTCTTTCATTTTTAACTTAATCCTCTTCTTCACTCTATTTTTTTACTTTTATCTTTAACGTCACTTTTTCTATAGTCCTTGCATCATTGAATACATTGGTAATAACAGCTTCAAATACATTCCAATAATGCATAAGCCAATTAAAATAAAACAAGCTGGTTGAACATTGACGACTAATTTCTCAATTTTTTCAGTTAAATCCAAAAATAGGCTACGTCCTAATAACAAACAGCGCTTACTCAAGCTCTTTCGCTCAGAGCCAGTCTGCAATAAAACTAATAAACTATTAGGCAAAAAATCCTCCGCATTAATAATTTCTTCTAAATTTTTTCCTTCAGCTAAATCGTGCCCTATCTTTTGTCCCAGTGCTTGCTGCAATGAACCTTTCTCTTGATCTGCCGCATATTCGCACATTCGCTGCAATGAAAAGCCACTAGCTAGCAGCAGTCCAATGTCATAAACTAACAAATAATGAATATACAGCATAACTACCTGCCCAATTAACGGATATTTACTCAGTTTTTTCATTGATGAATAATCCTGTTTATTGAGCAAAGTAACGATCTTAGCAAAAAAATATAAGCCCAGCAATACAATAATGATCAGACCAATCATGACCATATCTCCCGAATGATCACTGCTATCGCTGAATTGTGTCGAAATAAACGATTGCATAAAGACCAGTAAAATCACCATCATTATCGCTAAAACCAACGGATAAGATAATTCAGCCCGCAGTTTTTTCATCTGCTCCTGTTTTAGTCGATTCAACGTTGCTAAATGCTGCAAACATTCAACTAGGTTTCCTTGCTGTAAAGCCAAATTAACCTGAGTTACTGTCGTTTTAGAAAAGCCTAGTTTAAGCAGTTCAGTACTAAAACTTGCTCCTTCTTTCATGCGACTAGCCATTCTTTCCATCAACTGATGCCTTTTTGGCCACAATGCCGGCATTAATTCAATTGAATTGAGCAAAGAAAAACCATTATCTAAACTATGTTTTAAATAATCCAAAAAGGCCAATTGTTCTTCGCCATTTAACTTATCCTTTTTGGAATTGCCAATATACTTCATGATTAATTTCTCCTCCTTTCCACAAACGCTCTAGATTTTCCTGCCAATTAACGAATTCACCACGAACCGATTTGCCTAGCTCTTTTTTTAACAAAGAATCTGCCGCAATATCCATCAAGCACTTTAATTTTCCTTGACTGACTAATAATCGCTGATACGACACTGCAGTTAGACAATTTGTCAGTTCGTCACACCTAATACCTAATCCCTCTAGTCGAGAAATAGTTTGCAAAGTACTTTTAGCATGAACTGTCGCAAAAACCAGGTGTCCACTTAAAGCTGCATCAACTGCTAAACGTGCTGTTCCTTGATCACGAATTTCTCCAATAATTAAAATATCTGGACGATGCCGTAATGCCGCCTTTAACAGGTTTTGGTAATCAATTCCCGCTTCGTTATTGACTTGTGCTTGCAAAAAAGAAGACTCATGAATTTCAACAGGATCCTCGATTGTCATCACTACTTTGTTTTGGCTCATTTTCTTAGCAATTTCATACATTGTCGTTGTCTTGCCCGAGCCAGTTGGACCACTAGTAATAATCAATCCGCGACTCTTAGCCAGCTTTTCAATTGTTCCCAGCTGCTCTGGAATAAAATATTGACTATGGTCAATCCCATAGATGACTCGAATAACCAGTGACTCTTGATCGGAAAAATCTCCTAAGCTAGATAAACGCAAGAAATATTCATGTCCTTCATTCTCATATGTCATTGCGCCAACCTGCGGGCGACGATGTTCTGCAATATCCATCTGAGCACTGTACTTAAAAAAATTGATAATTTCCTTTCCCGTCTCCAAAGTAAAACCTGCATATTCAATTAGACCCTTACCGGTCCGAAATTTAACCATCAAGTTTTCTTTTTTCGGGAAAAAGAAAATATCACTTGCTTTAACTTTAATTGCCTCAATTAATAATTCACTGACAATTTCTTTGATCTTCATAAAAATCCTCCTTTTTTGCCTCACATTATTTATTACGCAAAAAAAGTCGATTTTTTTGTGAGAAATTGAAAAAAACACAAAAAATTTTCTCAACTCTAAAAAACGTTGATCTAACAGCATTTCAAGATTAAAAAATCATTAAAAAATACACAAAAAAAATAGCTTAGCCATTGGCTAAGCTATTTCATCATTAACTAATTAATCTTCATCAGCCGCTGCAGTATAAACATTTTGAACATCGTCACTATCTTCAAGAGCATCAACTAAATGTTCAAATTGTTCCTTCTTATCTGCTGGAACTGGAGTGGTGTTTTGTGGAATCATAGTTAATTCAGCATCTGCTAGTTTGTAACCATCCTTAATTAAGGCGTCACGTACACCTGCAAATTGCTTTGGATCAGTGTAGATTTCGTATGCATCATCACTAGTTTGAAGATCGTCACCACCAGCATCCATAACATCAAGTAATACTTGATCTTCATCAGCATCAGTAGTTGAACGATCAATTACAATGTAGCCTTTACGGTCAAACATGTAAGCAACTGAACCAGTAGCACCAAGTGAACCACCGTTACGAGTGAAAGCAACACGAACGTCTGAAGCTGTACGGTTCTTGTTATCAGTCAAAGCTTCAACAAAGACTGCAACACCACCTGGAGCGTAACCTTCGTAAGTAATTTCGTCGTAGTGTTCTTCTGAACCACCTTCGGCCTTCTTGATGGCACGCTTGATGTTATCCTTAGGCATGTTGTTTGAACGTGCCTTATCAATTACCATACGTAATGTAGGATTCCCATCAGGATCAGGACCACCACTCTTTGCAGCCATATAAATTTCACGAGATAACTTTTGGAAAATTTTACCTCTCTTTGCGTCTTGCGCATTCTTGCGGCCTTGAATATTGTGCCATTTTGAATGTCCTGACATAAGGATCCTTCTTTCTTTTTTCTAATATTAATTAACGTTATTATCTTAACTCACAGTACTTTAAAATTCAATGGTGTCAACCATTTAAACTTGTTTTTTCTGGTCAAAAAATCTGTGTTTAATAAACAATACTAGCATTATCAGCAAAATTGCCGTTAAAGCCCCTGCTCCATCAAGCATTACATCGTGCACGCTCGGTGTTCTATCACCTGTTAAAAATTGATGATATTCATCAAACGCAGCAAATGCAATTGCCATAAACCAAGTTAAAACTGGTGCTACCCATTTGATTTTGAAAATTCTTCTTAATCCTAAATAGCCAAAACCACCTAGTAAAAAATAAGAACCAAAGTGAGCCATTTTACGTAAAACAAATTGGGCCAGCCCTGCTCGACCATCAACTTGCACATTGTGAATACGACCACCGTAAGTAAAATCCCAGCCAGCAACGATATTCTCTAACCAGCCAAAATAACGGTTAATTTTATTGTCATGAATTTCCTGCTGTTGATAAGTCATTGAACTAGAAATGAACAATGCAACTAGCACCAATAAAGCAAGCAGTAAAAAGATTTTTTCTCGTTTAGTAAAATGAAATTTATCCATTGCTATTTCTTCTCTCTTTTTTACTTCTTACTTTAACAAAAAACGGGTTAAACTTGACCCGTTTTATAAATTATTTAACTTTGCTTAATGCTTCATCAATTGGTGTGTCCCCATCATGCATAATAATTACTTGATGAATCGTATTATCATACTTTAGGCTATCAACCAATACCTGAGCAACATCATCAATCGAATTTTCTTCACCTTCTGGAGTAAATGATGTCTTACCCGTTGCTGGCTTCTCCATTAAGTTACCTGGTTGAATGATCGTATAATCCAAATTAGTATTATGAATTAACCATTCATCGGAAAAGTACTTAGCAATATCATAATCAATAATGCTTGCAAGAGAAGGAATTTCTGCCCACTTGTCTTGGTCAAGCGCAAAGGCGGAGCTTAGTTGAACGTAACGCTTAACGCCATTAGCTTCAGCAGCCTTCATCAGTTTAACTGCGCCATTTAAGTCAGTTTGCAATAAGTCCTTTCCACGAGAACCTGCTACAAAAATCACTGCATCTGGGTGACCAATTTCATCCTCAATCTTTGCCAATGAATCATGAAAATCTAAATGTTGAACAGTCACATGTTCTGGATCGACGACTTCTACAGCATTTTCACGTCTAGCTGCAGCAATTACATCGTATCCTTCATCAACTAATCTTTTAATGACAGCCTTACCAACACGACCTGTCGCACCTGCTACAAGTACTTGCATAATCAATTTCTCCTATTCATTGTGAAGTTTACCAACTAGCCTTCTTAACACCTGGAAGTTGACCTTGATGAGCCAATTCTCTCATGCATTCTCTGCATAAACCAAACTTCCGATAAACTGAATGTGGTCGCCCGCAGCGTTCACAACGGGTGTACTCTATAGTTGAATATTTTGCTTTTTGCTTATTACGAATAATTTGTGATGTTTTTGCCATATTAAACCTCTATCTACGTCTTTCTATTCTTTGAGGCGACGGCTTCTTATCTCTAGTTAACAATCCCAACGCCAAAATAATAATTCCAATTGCCATTACTTGTCTAGTCATACGTTTTTCTTCCTTTCAATTTGCTTTATTAATCTCTTACTTTTCGTCAGTAATTATTATACAACTTACATTTAATAAGTGAAGCATTTTTATTAAAAAAATAGAAAGCGTTTAACACTAGTCATCAACACATATAATAGTTAGAATCTATTTAGATACTTTCACAATGAGGAGAAAAAATGAACGAAAAGTGTAAAAACAAATCGCCAGCCTTCTTATTCTTTTAAGAGAGTAAAAGTTTTTAAAGAGAAGGATGAGAATTAATTGGACGATTTAACTTCAACAAATAAAATGAAGACCATCACTTGGCCTGTTTTGACCCTAATGGCTTTATGTACAGTTATCGGTTTAGACGATATCATGTACAACTTTCAAAACCAAGGGATGCCTGTTATCACCTCTTGGATTATCATGTGTTTACTTTATGTCACACCTTATTCACTAATGGTAGGGCAACTAGGTTCTACTTTTGATAAAGAAGGCGGCGGACTTTCTTCATGGGTACGTGGTACTGACGGTGAATTCTTAGGTTACTTCACGGCTTGGACTTATTGGGCTGCTTCCATTCCTTATGCAGTTGACTCTGCCAATGAAATTATCGTTGACTTGGGTTGGGCTGTAACTGGAACTAAAGACTTCCAAGATAAGATCCCAACTTCACTGTTTGCTATTTTAACTTTTGTAGTGTTTATTGTTTTCATCATCGTCGAACACCACTTTTCTAACTCAATGGAATTTCTTTCCACGATTGGTGGTGGATTGATGATTATCATGGTTATCTTATTCGTGATTTTAGCCTTCTTCGGCTTGGTTAAATCTGGTGGCCATATGGCAACCAAAAACTTTGGCTTCCATTCAATTGTGCCTAACTTCAACTTACACTACTGGTCAACAGTTGGTATGTTGATTTACGCCATGAATGGTTGTGAATTGGTTGCACCATACGTAACCAAGATGAAAAAACCTAAAACTGATTTTCCTAAAGCCATGATTGCTTTAGCCGTAATGACTGCCTTCTTGACTATCTTAGGTTCATTTGCCTTAGGTATTTACTTCGATGCTAACCATATTCCTAATGACTTGAAGATGAATGGTGCTTACTACCTCTTTGATATGTTAGGAAAACAATTCGGCATGGGACACTTCTTACTTTACTTCTGGGCTTGGACATCACTGTTCTTCAACTGTGCTTTGGTTGCCGTCTTACTTGATGCAATGACCAGAATGTTGATTTCAGACACTGGTGACAAGTACATGCCTAAATTCTTGCGTAAAAAGGATAAGAATGGCTTGCCAGTTAACGGCTATATCTTAACTGTTGCTCTTTCATCATTCATTATGATCTTGGGTATTTTCCTACCTGATATGAATGATATTTTTAACTGGTTATTGAACCTTAACTCAATTATTTCACCAGGTGTAACCTGCTGGATCTTCTACTCATTTATGCGGGTTAGAAAAAACGCCAAGAAGTATCCATCAAAATATGTTTACATTAAGAATGATAAGATTGCCTGGCTAGTTGGTCTTGCACTTTTAATCGTAACTGCTGTCGCCACTATTTTGGGCTTTGCACCACAAGATGTTAAGCAAGGAACTGGCCTATGGTGGTATGAATTAATCATTAATATCGTTGCCGTAGTTGTCTTAATTGGTTTGGGTGCTATCTTACCAGGTATTAGACGTCGTGAAGTTGAATACGGTGTTGCTTTTGATAAAGCTCAATGGATTTGGATGGGAATCTTGATTATCGGTTCAATCATCTTAGATATTTGGTTAGGTAGCACAAAATTACCGATGAGAATTGCTTTGATTGTTATCGAAGCAGTTGTTGCTTTGATTTTGACTTGGTTAGTTGGTCGAAGAAAGCCAGCTAATGCTACGAAATAATAAATTATTCTATTCAAAAAGGAAGGCACGCACCTTCCTTTTTCTTATACATATTTTTTCAAAAATTCACTTACACGACGTTGATATTCTCTAGGGTATGTCTCAAAAGAACGAGCATGTTTTGCCTTTTTAGCAATCCACAACTGTTTTGGTCCTTTAGCTGCCTTGTAGTTTGCATAAACCATTTTCGTCGGCACAAACGGATCTTTCCCACCATGAATAAACAACATTGGCTTATTGTTTTTCTCGACAGAATTAACCGCCGAAGCATCCCCTAAATAAAAGCCTAGATTTGCTTTAGCAATAACACTCAATCCATTCACAAAAAATGGACCAACTGGACCGGGCAAATGATAAATATCCTTAGCTTCATGCAAAAATTCATCCTTAACACTAGTATAGCCACAATCTTCAATATAAGCCTTAACCTGGCTCGGCATCTTAATACCACTTGCCATCATCGTCGTGGCTCCACCCATGCTGACACCGAAGATGACAATCTTTTGCTTTTTGCCTTCCTCAGCAATCAACTTTCTCACCCATTTACGCACATCATACTTTTCAGGCCAACCATAGCCAATATATTTTCCCTGACTTTGCCCATGTGCACGCGCGTCTGGCATCAACACGTTATAACCCATTTGATGGAACATTGCTGCATACGGTCCCATCGTATCCTTGTTATTGGTAAAGCCGTGCAACAAAACAACCGTCTTATCAGAATTTTTCTTCGGAATATAATTTGCATCTAGCCGATAATCACCAGTATTAGACTTAATATACCATCTCTGTTTTTTAGCATCTTCATACCAGCGCTTCTTCTCCGCTAACGGATCTTTTTTATTTTTACTCGAGTATTTATTCAAAACAGCTTTTTTACCAGGCACAAAGGCCACATTGAAAAAATATGCTTCTCCTACTCCAATGAACGCAACTAATACAGCAACGATAATTCCAATCGTCACCCAAAATCTCTTTCTGTGTTTTCTATTCAAAATGTCAACTCCTATATAAAACAGATAGAATTAATTATACGCTTTTAAATTTTATATGGTATATTGACATTTTTATCAAAATATTGCTCAGCCCTGTACACAAAACTTCTAATTTTAGAATAAAAAGATGATGAGATCTGCTGTCTCATCATCTTTTTAACTAGTATAGCTTTAATCTAAATCTGCACCATTTGAAGCAATAACTTTCTTGTACCAGTAGTAAGAATCCTTTGGCATTCTATCTAAAGTACCTTTACCTTCATCATCACGATCAACATAGATAAAACCGTAACGCTTAGACATTTGACCGGTACCAGCTGATACTTCATCAATACAGCCCCAAGTAGTGTAGGCACGGACATCAACGCCATCTTCGATCGCACGATTCATTGCCTTAATGTGCATTCTAAGGTAATCAATGCGGTAATCGTCATGAATCTTACCATCATCACTAATCTTATCAACGGCACCTAGACCATTTTCAACTACCATCATTGGGATTTCGTAACGGTCATACATAACTTCAAGGTAGTATTGCAAGCCATCTGGATCAGTTGCCCAACCCCATTCTGAATACTTAAGGTATGGATTCTTAGCACCAGCGGCGAAGTTACCGCCAACCTTATCTTTTACTTCATGAGTTGTGATAACGTTGCTCATGTAGTAAGAAAAGGTGTACATATCAACTTTACCTTCCAACATATCCTTCTTATCTTGCTCAGTAATGTCTAAGTGAACATTGTGTTCTTTCCAAAGACGCTTAGCAAATGTTGGATACTTACCCTTGCATTGTGCATCCCCACAGTAGAAAATATTTTGTTCCCACATATGGCGGTTAGCCAAAATATCCTTTGGATCTGGGGTTAATGGGTAATCAACGATCCCACAAATCATATTCCCTACCACATAATCAGGATCAATTTCATGAGCCAACTTAACTGCCCGAGCACTAGCTACGAATTGATAGTGCAATTTCTGATATGCATGTTGGTATGCCTTATCATCAGTCACATTATTGCCAAAAGCACTAAGCATCAACAGGGTTGAATTGATTTCGTTAAAAGTAAGCCAGTACTTAACTAATCCCTTGTATTCTTCAAACAAAGTCTTAGCATATTTCACATACATATCGATCATTTTACGATCTTGCCAGTCATGATATTTTTCACTGAGGTAAAGTGGATCTTCATAGTGAGAAATAGTAACTAAAGGTTCAATATCATATTTTTTACATTCTTCAAATACTCTGCGATAAAAGTCAAGTCCAGCTTGATTTGGCTTTTCCTCATCACCCTTAGGGAAGATCCGAGTCCAAGCAATTGATAAACGGAAGGTTTTGAAACCCATGTCCGCAAACATCTTAATATCATCTTTGTAATGGTGATAAAAATCAATCGCTACATGGTTAGGATAATATTCATTAGGATCAATTGCACCAACTGCCCCTTCAGGAAGTCCCGCACCTGGAACTCCTGGTGTTTTTTCTAACTTACCATTTAACTTGTAAGTCAACATTCTAGGTGCATCTAAGCTACCTGCAGTAGTAATATCTGTTACTGATAGGCCTTTACCATCTTCATCATATGCACCTTCGATTTGGTTAGCGGCAGTTGCTCCGCCCCATAAAAAGTTCTTTGGAAATGACATTATGATTCTCCTTTTCTGAAAGCATTTACATTAATTATAGACTAATTGGTTTGAACTTGACCAGTTGTTTTAACTTCTGCGTTACTGCCTTGCAAAGACAAAATTTCTTGACCAACTTTAACTTCACCTTGAGCTACTTGCTGTACAGATTCATATTTCTTAGAATTCGTAACAACAACTGGAGTAGTCACTTCATAGCCAGCAGCCTTAATTTCTTTAATATTAAATTTAACCAATGGATCACCTGCTTTAACCTCTTGACCTTTTTCTACTAAAGTCTTGAAGCCCTTACCTTGCAGATTAACGGTATCCATTCCAATGTGCATTAACACTTCTGCGCCATCTGTAGTGTTAAGTCCGACAGCGTGTCCTGTTGGGAAAACTAAAGCAATCTTACCATCAGCTGGGGCATGAAGCACACCTTCGCTTGGTTCAATAGCAACGCCTTCCCCCATTGCACCGCTTGAGAATACTTCATCTTTAATTTCTGACAATGGTTTTACTTCACCGTCTAATGGTGAAACTAATTTGGTTGAAGGATTTTCCTTTTCTTCACTTAAAATTGCTTGTACAGGAGCACTCTTAGTAATATTAGCTGCTTCATTAGCGGCGTCAGCAACTTTTTGTGCTTGTTTTTTATTATATTCAGCATCAACTGATTTTTTACCAAAGAGCATTTGAAGTGCAAAACCAGCTATAAATGCTACAATACCAGCAATAATTACGCCGACAATTGTTGTCATTGATCCTCCCTTAGGATTAATGTAGGCCGGAATTGCAAAGAATCCCATTGATGGCATAATGTACAATACTGAATGAAAGGCACCAATGATTGCACCTGAGACTGCACCAGCAATACAGCTTAAAACAAATGGCGTTTTTCTTGGTAATGTAATACCATAAATTGCTGGTTCAGTAACACCGAACAGTCCTGAGAAAAATGCACCAGTAGCTGTTTCTTTAAGTTTTTTGTCCTTAGTTTGACGGATAATAGCTAAAACAACACCAATTTGCGCATAACAAACCATGCAGGATAAACCTAGAATTGGGTCATAACCTAATGCGGCTAAATCTGCAGTAGTTACGGCAACGATTCCCCAGTGAACACCGAAAATAACAAGTACTTGCCAAAGAGCACCCATTAATAAACCAGCAATAATTGGACTAAAGTTGTAAACACCTGACATCACTGCACCAATTGCGTCCCCAACCCAAGTCATTACAGGACCAATTACTATAAATGCAACTGGTAAAGCAATAATCATAGTGACAACTGGAACCAAGAACATTTGAACAACTGATGGAATCCACTTTTTAGCCCAGTGCTCAATAATTGAAGCAAACCAAACGGTAAATAATACTGGTAAAACTGTAGAAGTATAATTCATCGTGATAACCGGAATGCCAAAGAAAGTCGTGTGAATCTCTGAGGTAAAAGCCGTTCCTTTAAACAATGTACCTAAAACAGTCTTACTTGCAGCTAATTGAACCATAGTTGGATAAGTTAAGGTTGCACCAATTGCTAATCCGATAAATTGATTCATGTGAAATCTACGTGCTGCAGTTACCCCTAAGAATACTGGTAAGAAGTAGAAAATACTATCACCAATTGCATATAGAATTTGGTAAGTACCTGATTTAGTAGATAGCCATCCCATTGCACCTGCTAAAACTACTAGACCTTTAATAATACCGCCAGCACTAAGTGGAGCTAGAATATCTGTAAAAATGCCTGAAATCAAAGCAACGGCTTTATCCACAAAGCTAGAATTATCTTCAACGTCATCATCAGGAACTTGTCCACCGCCATTAAAGCCGCCTTCTTTGACAACAGCATCATAAACATCAGCAACTTCATTACCAATGACCACTTGATACTGACCACCAGCTTTAACAACGGTTACAACACCATCCGTATCTTTTAAAACATCATCGTTAGCCTTTTTTTCATCCTTTAATTTAAAACGCAAACGAGTTGCACAGTGAACAACACTGGTCACATTATCTTTGCCACCAACATTTTGAATGATGGTCTTGGCTAATTCATCATAGTTCTTAGCCATTTGCCTTTCCTCCTTAAAATAAAAACCCAAGCTACTCAAAAACTAAAGAACATAAATGTTCAACGTCTTTCAGTAACTCGGGTTCATGCCTAATCTTCTTAGTAACATACCTAAGTAACTTAGATATTTAATTATCTTGACGACTAGTTACGCGCCAAATATGTAAAACAAGATAAAATTCATCATCTGAATCTAAATCCCATCCCATTTTTGCATGTAAGTAAGTGGTGATCCGCTCCGCCGTCTCATACGCTTTGCTATATTTGATTTTCATAAAACCTAGCATTGCAGGATCAAGTGAAGCCTCCTCCTTTTGCTTATTTCGTAAAAATCTAACTAACAAAATGCGCAAATGCGAAACAAACCTACTATAGTTAAAGGAGCTCGTATCAAGTTGCATTGAATATTGCAATTGAATAATATCGATTATCCCACGAATCAAATTTGTAATCTGAATTGTTTCTTGTACTTGAGAAACATCACTCTTAGCATTAACCAGGTGATAGGTCATCAAAACCGACTCACTCTGCGGCAATTTAATCTGCATCTCCTGATTAATTAGATTGACCACTTTTTTAGCTGCCGCAAATTCTTTTGGAAAAAGATTTTGAACTTCCCAACTATTGTTAGCGGGAGCTATATCAATATGATCTTTAATTCGCGTAACTGCAAAATCAATGTGATCTGCTAAAGCAAGATACTGAAAGTCATTGAACTTAATCTGAAGCAGAGGTTCGACCAGCTGAAGTACCTTATTAGTTACTTCAATTGTTTTAGGGTCAAAGCCCTTAACTTGATCCACTTCGTCTTTAGTAACGAAGCGACGTTCAATTTTGCTTTCATCAACAGGATCACCTTTTTTTAGACCAAATCCTACGCCCTTGCCTAGGACTATTTCTTCTTGACCTTGGTTATTTTCAATTAAGGCAGCACTATTATTAAATGTTTTAAGAAATTTCATAATAATTCACCACCTTAGCAAAAAAGAAAAAGCTATCACAAATAATGATATACCAACGCAACATTATTTGTAATAGCTAAGACCTGATCGTATCAGTAATCCGCTCACTTACAGTTATTATAATAGCCAACATTGTAAGCGGTGTCAATATAATTTTGTGAAAAAATGCAAAATATTTTACAATGAACTAAAAAGCGAGGTAATTAAAATGAAATTCGTTCTTGCACCTGATTCATTTAAAGAAAGCATGACAGCAAAAGAAGTCTGCATTGCAATGAAAAATGGTATTCAAAAAGTTATTCCCAATGCACAAATAATTGCGGTACCAATGGCCGATGGGGGCGAAGGTACAACTGATTCACTCGTTGATGCTACCAACGGTCGAAAATACCAAATAAATGTTACCGGTCCGCTTAATCAAAAAGTATCAGCTTATTATGGCATCTCAGGTGATGGACAAACTGCAATCATCGAAATGGCACAAGCTAGTGGTCTCTCCTATGTTGCAAAAAGTAAACGAACTCCCGAAACAATTTTAAAGACTACAACTTATGGAACCGGCGAATTAATTAACGCAGCTTTGAAGCACAACGTCAAAAAGATTATTATCGGCCTTGGTGGCAGCAGTACTAATGATGGCGGTGCTGGTATGGCACAAGCGCTTGGTGTTAAATTTTTTGATCAAAATCATCATGAAATCACCCAAAAGTTATCAGGCGGTGCTTTAGATCAAATTGCTAATATTGATCTTTCTTCAATTAATCCTCGTATTAAAGATACCCAATTTTTATTAGCCAGTGACGTAACTAATCCTCTAACTGGACCTAAAGGTGCAAGTAGCGTCTTTGGCCCACAAAAAGGTGCAGATGATACAACTGTTAAAACTCTAGACCAAAATTTATCTCACTATGCACAAGTAATTGAGCAGACTATTGATAAAAACGTCGCCCAAATTTCTGGTAGTGGTGCTGCTGGCGGCCTAGGCGCTGGCCTGATCGCCTTTACTAACGCCAGTATTCATCCAGGCGTGCAATTAATTGCCCAAGAAACTAAGCTTGAAGCCAAGATCAAAGACGCTGACTATGTTTTTACCGGCGAAGGCGGAACTGATTTTCAAACTAAGTTTGGTAAAACACCCTTTGGTGTTGCTAAAATTGCTAAAAAATATCACATTCCTGTTATTTCTTTAGCAGGCTATTTAGATCAAGGTATTGATCAACTCTATGATGAAGGATTTACCGCTATATTTGGCATTCTTGCTAAAGCAGAAGATATTGAGCAAGCCCTAAAAGATGGACCAATAAATGTTACCCGTACAACTGAAAATATTGTTCGTTTAATCGCACAAAAATAAGATGAGCTCGATGCCCATCTTATTTTATTTCGTTAATTTCTTAATTAAGCCTTCACAGCCACGATAAATTTCATTATACGCTGTTTCAAAATCATTTGTATACCAAGGATCATCGACATCAGCATAAGAGCCAGCAAACTCTAAAATTTTATGTTCTTTATGCTCTGGGTCTCCACCAGTAATGCGATTCATATCTGCGAAATTTTCTTCATCCATGCAGATTAAATATTCATAATTATCATAGTCTGAGCGAGTCATTTGACTAGCACGATGACCACGATCATATGGAATATGTTTTGCAACTAATTCCCGTTGTGCACGAGCATCAATCCCATGACCTAAAGCATCCTGCGTAGTTGCTTTAGATTCAGCAGTATATTGATCTGCTAGGTTATTTTCTTTTAACAAATATTGCATCACGGCCTCTGCCATTGGTGAGCGGCAAATATTGCCATGACAAACAAACAGAATTTTTTTCATTACCTTTTCTTCCTCTTAGTTAGTCTATTTATAACCGGCCAAATAATCGCCGTAATAACTCCAACTGTTAAGCCAACCCAAATCTCCTGCGACAAAGTTACAAGAATGCCACTATAAACTCGACTTTGCAATGCGGTCATCGCCTCATTTGAGGCAAGCCACAATGCCACAAATGAAGCAATAGTAGCTAGTGCTAGTGGAATTGACGCCGAAGAGCGACCAAATAAAATCAAAATTGCGGCTAACAAAAATAACAAAGCCACTGCAAAAATTGAATACTCATAAATTGTAATAATATGGTTCACATCTTCTGAATCTTCCTTCAATTTATGATTAATTTGCTTGACTAAATATTCATTGATAATTTCTTCCAACTTACTTTTACTAGTTAAGCCTAAATCTTTAGTGGTCAATTTTCCCTGATCATTATATTTTTCACACAATCTATATAGATCAGCATATGATAAGTCAACTTGATATTTCGGCGGCAATTGTTCTAACAATGTCTTTTCCAAACCAGATGCTTCGAGTAACTCAACCCCTGCCTTCAAATTAGGATTATCTGAGTCATCCACTACTCGATTGATTACTTCTTTGCCCATCGCCTGTGTATCGTTTATTTTTAAACTCACATTGCTAGTCATTAATAACCAAAAAGATACTGCGGCTAGGCCGACCATTATCAAACGTAGTATTATTTTGACGATGTTCTTCATCTAAAAATCTTCCCCTAACATCTACTTTTTTCAGATGGCAAACAATTGCAAGGCACCATGTCAGGAGCATCCTTTTCTTTCAATTTAAGTTCTTGCTGCATCGTCTTAATATCGCCCTTAGAAAGCGGTGCTTCTTTTAGCAACTGAATTAATACCTCACCCTTGTGCATATCACACATGTTTTGCATCATATGTAAAGTAACTTCAGACATCATTTTACGCTGACTAATAGTCGGCTTATAAACAAAACACCGGCCTTCTTTACGCGTCTTTAGCAAGCCCTTTTGCACTAAACGCCGCATTAGCGTTTTAATTGTGGAATCGGACCAATCCTTTTTACCTTGTAGTTCTTTGATTACTTGGCCAGTACGAACTTCTCCTAAGGTCCAAATAATACGCATAACTTCCCATTCTGATTGGGTAATGGAATTACGATCGTCTTTAGTTTCTGCCATAAAACATCACTTCTAAATCCAAATTTTTTACTAAAGAACAAATTTTTTCAAAGCCTTTGCAATCCCGTTGTGATCATTATCATCAGTAACATAATCAGCCTTATCTTTGATCTCACTAATGGCGTTACCCATCGCTACTTTCATGAAGTTGGGATTAGAAAACATCGAAAGATCATTGCCTTGATCACCAAAAATCATCACGTCTTTTTGGGCAATTTTTAGCCGTGAAGCCAAATCCATTAAAGCATTACCTTTTGAAGCTCCCAAGGCATTTAATTCAATAATACTGTCAAAACTGCGAACAATGTCATAAGTCTGAAAAGCCCAGTCGGGGAAACTATTCCACAGTTTTTCTACCTGGTCAGCTCCTTCAGTTGAAGTAAAACCGACTTTGTTAAAAGTAAAATCTTTTGGAATTTCTTTTCGGTCTCTAACTTTCATAATATTATCGGTCAAAGCCGCATTAATTTGCATTTGCACAGATAAATCCCGATCAGTTGTAATGAAATACTTAGTCGTCTCAAAATGTACATTTACATGACTTAAACGCTGAAAACGCAACATATTATTGAAGTCTTGATAATTCAATTCCTGACTCATTAAAACACGACCAGAAATTGTTTGAATTACTGCACCATTAAAGACGATTGCGTATTGATCATCACCTTCAAGTCCTAATTGCTTAGCAAAGTTCAATACTCCTGATAATGGTCGTCCAGTAGCTAAAACAACCTTAATCCCATTTTGTACTGCGACACGCAACATTCTTTGCGTTTCTGGCAAAACAGTATTATTGCTTGATAATAAAGTTCCATCTAAATCAACCGCGATCAATTTAATAGCCATTTTAATCCCTCGGATCTTAAAAATTACATCTAGCATTAATTATACAAAAAGCCGTGATTTAACTCACGACTTTTTACTTATCGATTATTCAATTAGGATTTTACTTACCCATTTCCTTTTCGACCACTTTAACGATACGGTCTACATAGGCATCAGTTTCTTCTTGAGTTGGTCCTTCAGCCATTACTCTAAGCAAGTCTTGAGTACCTGATGGACGAACAAGTACACGACCATTTCCAGCCATATCCTTTTCCACTGCAGCAATTTCATCAAGAATTGGTTGGTGTTCTTTCCAGCTCTTCTTGTCAGCAACCGGAACATTAACTAGGCATTGTGGGTAATCTTTAAAGTCTTTCAAAAGTTCACTTAATGACTTACCAGTCTTCTTCATTACGAGCATTAAATGCAAACCGGTTAACATACCATCACCAGTATTATGATAATCACTCATAATAACGTGACCTGATTGTTCGCCACCTAGATTGTAGCCGTGAGCACGCATTTCTTCAGAAACGTAACGGTCACCAACTTGGGTACGAACATTCTTCAAGCCTTCTTTTTCAAGAGCCTTAGTAAAACCAAGATTACTCATTACAGTAGTAACAATGGTATCTTTCTTTAAACGACCATGTTCTGCCAAGTATGAGCCGAGTACGTACATGATGTGGTCACCATCAACTTCATTACCATTTTCATCAACAGCAATGCAACGGTCAGCATCCCCATCAAAGGCTAAACCAAGTTGAGCACCTTGCTTAACAACTTCTTCTTGTAACTTTTCAGTATGCGTTGCACCAACATGATCGTTAATGTTCAAACCATCTGGGTGAGTTGCAATAGTAGTAAAGTCAACGCCACAATCAGCAAACAGTCTTGAGATCAATGCGCTTGAAGCACCGTTAGCTCCATCAATAACTACCTTAATTCCACCCAAGTCTTCTGGAATAGTATTTTCAATAAATTGCAAGTATTTAGCTGAACCTTCGTGGAAGTCAGTTACAGTACCTAATCCCTTAGCAGATGGACGAGGTAATTTATCTTCCTTAGCGTCAATTAATTTTTCAATTTCGCCTTCCATTTCATCTGAAAGCTTCAAACCATCGCTACCAAAGAACTTAATCCCATTATCTTCTACAGGGTTGTGTGAAGCTGAAATTTGCACCCCTGCATCGGCGCCTTGTGCTCGTACTAAGTATGAAAGACCTGGAGTAGTAATTACGCCAACCTCAAGCACTTCAATCCCAACTGAAAGAAGGCCTGAAATCAAGGCATATTCAAGCATTTGGCCTGAAATACGAGTATCACGAGATACTAAGACCTTAGCTTGTTCGCCGTCTTTTTTGTTCTTAGTTAAAACATAACCACCATCACGACCTAATTTAAAAGCCATTTCTGGAGTTAAGCCTTGATTAGCTACGCCACGAACACCATCAGTTCCGAAATATTTTAACATTTAATAAACAACCTTTCTCAAATTAATTATTCGCATTCTTTACTTTAATTGATATCTGTACATTTTCAGGATCAACGCGAGCAACTCCCTTAGGTAAAACTAAAGGGTAATTCTTTACAGTTGAATATGAGATTCCTTTCAGATCTACATCAACATCCAACTGCTTAATCTTTGCTAATGTTTCCTTTTGTCCATACAGTGTTACCTCATCATTCTTGGCAGTAACCGAATAGACTTTATTATTTTTTTCATTTTTAGGCTTTAAATTTAGCTTAACTTTCTTTTTGAAAAGCGATATTGGCAAACTAGCTTTTACTGTAGATGGATTAATCACTGCATTTAATTGACGCCCTTTTTTATCTTCAGCTATCAAAATAACTTGACGCTCATAATCATGATTAATGCCATTAGGTAAAGGCAACTTGGCAACGATCTGATCAATCTGATTTACTTCGCTTCTAGCACCAGTAACCTCAACTTGCTGCGGATCAACACTAGCCGTACCAATATTATATCCATTAGCAACAGCATTTTTATTATACTCTATTTGAACGGGCATGGTACGAGATTTTCGCCGTTCAATATCAACATTAACTGTTGCCGGGTTAATCGTGTAAGATAATTGACTATTTAGTCCCGTAACTTCTACCTTTACGGTTTGCTTACCTATTTTCTTATGAGTTAGATCAATATAAGCACGGAAGCTTTGAGTATTAACAGTCGAAGTAACTAACGCATTCGAACCCTCCAAAGTTATCTTAACCTTTTCAGGATAACCAACAACATAGTATTTATCTGTATTAACCGAAACTTGCAGAGGAACACTAATTGTCTGCGTTTCATTAGCAGTTTGCCGTGTCTTCTTAGATTCACCCTGTGTAACAAAACCTGTTTGAGTAGAGTCAATGTAAACCACTAATAAGATCGCAAACAGCAATGAGATTATTCTGATTACCCAGCGTTTATCCCAAAAGTCTTTCATCGATCTGCACCCCATTTCCAGACTTTATTAATCACACGACGAATCCATGGAACCTTCTTCTCTTCCTTAGGAACAAGTTGAGCATTCAAATACTTCAAATATTCTTCACGAGACAAATCTACTAAAAAGCGCCCGTTTCTGGTAATAGTTACGCCACCAGTTTCCTCTGAGACGACGATCGTTACCGCATCGGTAACTTCAGAAATACCAACGGCAGCTCTGTGACGCGTGCCTAAACGCTTAGGAATCATGCTGTTATCTGACAGTGGTAAATATGCTGCTGCAACAGCAATTCGATTATTATTGATAATTACCGCACCATCGTGCAACGGCGTATTAGGGATAAAAATATTAATTAACAATTCACCAGAAATATCCGCATCCAGCTTGATTCCAGTTTCAATATAATCATCTAGCCCCGTATCTTGTTGAATCGTGATTAAGGCACCAATTCTTCTTTTAGACATGTATTGAATCGCTTTATCGAGCTCCTGCACCATCTTAACCGACTGTGTATGAGCACTCTCACCTCGGCCATTAAAAATCGGCGTGCGTCCTAGCCGCTCTAGTCCACGACGAATTTCCGGCTGGAAAATAACGATAATTCCGATTACTGCCCAAGAAACAATTTGGTCCACAATATAAGTTACCGCATGCAGTTGCAGTAAGCCGGCAATAATTCTAACAATAAAGATAAAGACGATCCCTTTTGCCAGTTGTACTGCTTTGGTACCACGAATCATCATGATCAAACGGTAAACTAAATACCAAATGATTAAAATATCTAAAGCAATGGAGAAATTATTCCAAGTAAACAGATTAGAAATATTAAAATGCATTGATTGCTCCTTTCTTCTTTAATTATAACCGCCCCAATTTACCGTGCATACATTTTAAATTCTAAAAATAGGTCATTATATTCTTGGGTCTTCTTAGGACCTAAATCTCTAAAGACCTGTAGATTCTTCAACGTACTTTGAGTAGGATAAAACTGCCGGTCATCTCTAACTTTTTTCGGCAATAATTTTTGGGCTGCGGTATTTGGGGTTGCATATCCAACATATTCCGCATTTTGCGCTGCATTTTTAGGTTCAAGCATAAAATTAATAAACTTAAGTGCAGCTTTTTTATTTTGTACAGTTTTAGGAATAACAAAATTATCAAACCACAAATTTGATCCTTGCTTAGGCACAACATAATGCAAGTGAGGATTTTGTTCCATCATTTCATAAGCCTCACCAGACCAGGTAACGCCAATTGCTGCCTCATTTTGCACTAGGTACATCTTCATTTCATCTGAAATAATCGCCTTAATATTGGGTCCCAGACTATTAAGCTTAGTTTGTGCCAAATGTAGTTTAATACTAGATGTGGTATTCATTGAATATCCTAAAGAAACCAATGCCATCCCCATCGCATCCCTAGCTGAATCAACTAGTAAAATTTGCCTGCGATACTTTTTACTCCACAGGTCATTCCAAGTCTTAATTGCCCCTGGCTTGACGAATTTATCATTATAAACAATTCCTAGTGTCCCCCAGAAATATGGCACAGAATAATCATTATTTTGATCAAATGACTTATGTAAAAAACTCTTGCCAATATATTTCAAATTAGGAATTTGCTTTTGATCCAACTGATCAAGCAAATGAGCCTTGCGCATTTTAGTTACCATATACTCAGAAGGAATGGTCAAATCATATGCCGTTCCGCCTTGTTTGATTTTGGTATACATCGCTTCATTGGAATCAAAGGTCTCATAGACAACATGATAACCTGTCTGCTTTTCAAACTTTTTTATTAACTTTGGATCTAGATAGTCGCCCCAGTTATAGATAATCAAGTTTTGTTTATTTTTCCCGGTAGACGATTTCTCCAAATGATGGGATAAACCCCAAAGGCCTGCACAGGCAATTAAAATAGCTGCAATTGCCATCATAATCTTTTTCATTTAACTAGGCCTCCCATCACACGATGATTTTTCTTTCTGCCCTTTTTAGTAGTAATAAAATAATAGATTCCTACAAGCAACAAGACAAAAATGAACATTACGGTACTTAAAGCATTAATCTCAAGATCGATTCCTTGTCGTGCCCGAGAATAAATTTCAACTGAAAGAGTTGAAAAACCATTCCCAGTAACGAAAAAAGTTACGGCAAAATCATCTAGTGAATAGGTCAACGCCATAAATAAACCGGAAAAGATGCCTGGCATAATAACTGGAATTAAAACATCACTAAAAACCTGCCATGAATTCGCCCCTAAATCACGTGCTGCATCAATAAGCGACATATCCATTTCATTAAGTCGCGGCAAGACCATCAAAACCACAATCGGAATAGAAAAGGCAATATGACTTAACAATACAGAACCAAAATTTAAGCCAATTCCCAATGCTGTAAAAAAGATCAAAAAACTAGCACCAATAATTACATCAGGTGACACCATCAAGACATTGTTTAATGCTAAGGTTGTTTTCTTATTAGATTCTTTTTTCATCGCAGCAATTGCAATTGCACCAAATGTCCCAATAATTGTTGCTATTAAACTGGACAACAGCGCTAGTAGGATAGTTTCCAAAAATATCGCTAATAAGCGATTATCTTGAAATAAAGTCTGATAATGAGCCCATGTAAAGTGCTCAAATTTATTCATGTTTTTACCACTAGAAAATGAAAAGTAAATCAAATAAAAAATGGGTACATATAATAGGATCAAAGTAAAAGCAAGATAGATCTTAGCGATTAAATGTCTGTTTCTCATAAATCTACCTTCTTTCTTCTAGCCTTTTTGCTAGTAATCAACATGACTACCACCATCAGCACGATTAAAATTACTCCAATTGTGGCCCCCATATTCCAGTTCATTGTGGTCATAAAATACTCTTCGATAGCAGTCCCTAATGTGATTACCCGATTGCCGCCGATCAGCCTTGTTAACATAAATAATGACAATGATGGGATAAAGATGGCCTGAACGCCGCTTTCAACTCCTGGACGAGAAAGCGGCCATAAAACATAGCAAAAAGTTTGCCATTTACTAGCACCCAAATCCTCAGAGGCATGAATGACTGCAGGATTAATCTCTTTAATCGCATTAAAAATTGGCAAAATCATAAACGGAATTTCAATGTAAGTCGCCACAAAAATAAAAGCAAAATCAGTAAACAAAATATTTACGGGACCAATACCAAATAAATGTAAAAATTTATTTACTAAACCGTCATTACCTAAAATGCCAATAAATGCATATGCTTTAAGCAGCAAATTAATCCATGTTGGCAAAATGATCAATAACAGCCACAGCTGCTGGTTTTTCATTTTAATTAAAAAATACGCTGCCGGATACGAAATTACCAACGTCAACAAGGTGATCAAAAATGCATACCAAAATGAATTAAGCATCATTTTTAAAAAGGTGCCATTTTTAAAAAATTCAACGTAATTTCTGAGCGTGAATGCGTTATTACTATCAGTAAACGAATACCAGAGAATCAATAAAATCGGCAAAATGACAAAGAGAATAATCCACAGCAGATATGGAATCATAAAAAACATCTTTTTATTTTTCATTTTCATCCGCCTCATACTTTTCTAGTCGAGCATCAAAATCGTGTTGGCTTTCATTTAACCGCATGACGTGAATATCTTCTGGATCAAAAAAGAGCCCAACACGTTGTCCCAATTTAACTCCATTAGTAGAATGGATCAGCCATTCATTTTCATTGGCATCAATTGCCTTAATCTCAAAGTGATCACCTAAAAATAATTGCGTCTGTGCTGTAACCACAATCTTCCCATCTTCTGGTTTAACAATATCCAAGTCTTCGGGACGAATAACTACTTCAACCTTTTCATTAGGCTTCATCCCACCATCGGCACATTTAAATTTATTATTAGCAAATTCCACTTCGTAATCATGAATCATTCGACCAGATAAAATATTGGAGTCACCAATAAAACGTGCTACAAAGTCATTCACTGGCTCATCGTAAATTGCTACCGGATTACCACTTTGTTGAATCTGCCCATCATTTAAAACAAAAATTTTATCACTCATTGATAGAGCTTCTTCTTGATCGTGCGTAACAAAAATAAAGGTAATGCCTAGCTTTTTCTGAATTGCCCGTAATTCAAATTGCATGTCTTTTCGTAAACGTTTATCCAAAGCAGATAGCGACTCATCTAATAGTAAAACCTTAGGTTCATTAACAATTGCCCGGGCAATAGCTACACGCTGCTGCTGTCCTCCACTAAGTTCCGAAATTTCGCGGTTAGCGTAACCGTCTAGACGAACCATATGCAAAGCATCTTTAACAGCTGGCTTGATTTCACTCATTGGTCTTTTCTTAATTTTCAAGCCAAACGCCACATTTTGAAAAACATCCAGGTGTGGAAACAAAGCATAATTTTGAAAAACTGTATTGATATGTCTTTTTGAAGCATCAAGGTCAGTAATATCATTACCATCAAAGAGGACTTGACCACTAGATGGCTGAGTAAAGCCAGCAATAATTCGCAAAATTGTCGATTTTCCCGAGCCACTAGGACCAAGTAGTGAATAAAATTTACCAGATTCAATAGTTAAATTTATATCTTTTAATGCTACAAACCCATCATCATATTTTTTGGTGATGTGTTTTAGTTTGATAATATCCATTTCCATCCCTCACATAAAAAACAGCTGCAAGCCTTCCAGCCTGTAGCTTGTCTTTGCTAAAATATTTTACTTTTCTTTGCCGATAATCCTAACTTCTGTGTGTAAGTCAATGTCAAACTTTTCTTTAATTACCTTTTGGATCAAATGAATTAAATTCAAATAATCTGTTGCAGTAGCACCGCCTTTATTCACGATAAAACCTGCATGTTTCATTGAATCTTGAGCGCCACCGATTTGTTTACCTTGTAAACCAGCTTTAATAATCATCGGACCAACAAAGTGCCCAGTAGGCCGCTTAAAGACACTGCCACAAGATGGATATTCAAGTGGCTGCTTATAACGACGTAAAGCATTTAAATAATGCATATGATCTAAGATCTCTAACTTATCGCCTGACTTGAGTGCAAAAGTGGCGCTTAATACAATATCGCCATTTTCTTGAACTAATGAATGCCGGTAAGAAAAGTTCATTTCTGCGTTTGAATATGTTTTAAATTCTCCTGCTCTGGTCAAAACATTAACGCTTTGCACTACTTCTTGCATCTCACCGCCATAGGCACCAGCATTCATAAAAATACCACCGCCAATACTACCAGGAATTCCAGCAGCAAATTCCATTCCGCTCAAACCATGATGAGCAGCCGCAAAAGCTGTATCGATAATCCGTGCACCAGCATCAGCTGTAACTTGATTATCTTCTACTTTAATCTCTTTTAATTCAGTCAAAATAATTACTAACCCATCAATTCCGCCGTCACGGATGATTAAATTTGAGGCATTGCCAATAATTGTTAATGGAATTTCATTTTCACGTGTGACTTTTACTAATTGTTCTACTTCATCAGTCGTCTTAGGGAAGGCCAAATATTCAGCTGGTCCACCTGTCTTAGTAAAAGTATATCTGCTTAATGGGATTTGCTCTTTAATATCAATCCCTTTTTCTTTCAAATCAAGTAATTCCACGCTGTTGCCTCCTTAAAGTTTCTTGTTTTATTTTACCTCATAAAGGCGTTAGCTTCATTAATATTAATGATATACTTTTTTAAAAGGAGAATTTTATGAATTTTATTGCAATGGACTTTGAAACAGCCAACCATTATCCAGAAAGTGCCTGTTCACTTGCTTTGGTAATGGTGAGAAATAATAAAATTGTTGATCGCTTTTATACAGTAATTAATCCTCAAATGCCATTTGACGCGCGAAATATTCAAGTACATCAAATTACAGCTGAGGACGTTAAAAACGCTCCAACAATGGCAGAGGTCTGGCCCCACATTAAAGAATTGTATCAACCAGGAATGCTTGTAGCCGCACATAACGCTCGCTTTGATACTAATGTCATGCGGCAAAGCCTGGCACGTTACGGTATTGAGGAGCCCCACTATTTGGTCATTGACACTTTAGCTAGCAGTAAATTACTCGAACCAGAACTGCCTGACCACAAATTAGACACAGTTTCTGAGGCCTTAAACGTTGAATTGTGGCACCACCATAACGCATTAAGTGATAGTGAAGCATGTGCTGGGATTTTAATCAAGCAAGAAGAGCAATTTGGTGATGAAGCAATCAAAAATTTGGTTTATCAGATATGAAAAATCTCTAGGAATTTTGATCCTAGAGATTTTTGCTTTACTTATTAAATTCAGTTAACGCAGCTTTGACCCATTCTTCATTGCGCTTACCATGAGGAGTAAATTCAACAACCCGTTTAGTTGAATCCCAACTATCGTCCACTCTGGTAATCGTAAGTTGCAAATACTCATCTGGCAAATCATTCATTACTAGTTGTGGCCATTCAATTACCACTAAACCTGGTTCTGCTAAATAGCCCTCCAAATCAATCGAGGATAAATCATCATTTTCCAAACGATAAAAGTCCATATGAAAGAGCGGCAACTTAGCTTCTCGATATTCACGCACAATGGTGAATGTGGGACTCTTAACAGGCCGATGTATGCCTAATGCTCGCCCTAATCCTTGAGTCATGGTTGTCTTGCCTGCACCCAAATCACCATTTAATAGTAATAAATCGTGGGGCTGGGCCGTTTTGGCTAGGGATGCACCTAATTTCTGCATTCCATCAGCAGAATTAATTTCTAACTTTGTCATTACTTTTCATCCTTTGCTAAAGCTTGTGCGGCAGTAACAATTGCTAAATCATAAATATCTTGTTCACTGCAGCCTCGAGATAGGTCATTCACTGGAGCTGCTAAACCTTGCAAAATTGGACCAACAGCAGTGAAGCCACCTAATCTTTGAACCATCTTATAACCGATATTGCCTGATTGTAATTCTGGGAAAACAAAGACATTCGCATGTCCAGCTACCTTTGAGTTTGGAGCCTTCTTTTCACTAACTGCAGGTACAAAAGCGGCATCAAATTGCAATTCACCATCAGCTGGAATTTCTGGATGATCCTTTTGGAACATAGCTGCTGCATCATGTACCTTATCAACCATTGGTCCTTCGGCTGAACCCTTAGTTGAAAAGCTCAAAAATGCGACCTTAGGATCAATTTCGGCCATCTTGGCAGTCAGAGCAGATTGATAGCCAATTTCAGCTAAAGTTTCTTCATCAGGATTAATGTTGATGGCACAGTCGGCAAAAATGTAACGCTCATCACCCTTTTCCATTACGAAAGCGCCGGATACTCGATGCATCCCCTTAGCTGCATGAATTAATTGTAAAGCTGGCAAAACAGTGTTAGCCGTTGAGTGAGCAGCACCGGAAACCATACCGTCTGCTTTTCCCATCTTCACCAACATGGTACCAAAGTAATTACCTTGGGCTAACTTGAGCTTTGCTTCAGCAATACTGATATCTTTTCGTCTAGCTTTAACAAATTCCGCTGCCATTTGATCAAGTTCATCATAATGATTGAGGTCATAGATCTTAACACCAGCTAAGTCTAAATTATTTTCTTTAACTAACTTAGCAATCTCATCTGGATTTCCAATTAAAATTGGTTCGATAATGCCATCTTTTTTCAAATTAGCTATGGCAGTAAGAATTCTTAAATCATCGCTTTCTGGAAAAACAATTCTTTTCTTATCTTTTGCTGCTTCAACTTGTTTTTTGAATAATGAAAATACGCTCATTTTTTACCTCTTATGCTAAATCAGATTTACTTATCGTTTCTGGCAATTGCCAGTCAATCGGCGTTTCATCAAAGTTCTTCAATACCATATTACACCGCGAAAACGGTCGCGAGCCAAAGAACCCTCGATCAGCCGAAAATGGACTTGGATGTGATGATTTAATGATAAAATTTTTACTTTGATCAATTAATGGAATCTTGTTTTGAGCAAATCGACCCCACAAAATAAAGACGACTTTTCCACGCTCACTCAGAGCCTTAATTGCAGTATCAGTCACATCTTCCCAACCTTTGCCTTGGTGACCGTTAGCATGCCCATACGGTACCGTCAAAACCGCATTCAGCAAAAGCACACCTTGATCGGCCCACTTTTTTAAGTAACCGTGATTAACAGGCCGAGCTCCGACATCATCATAGAGTTCCTTATAGATATTTTTAAGTGATGGTGGCAAAGTTGTACCTGGCATGACGGAAAAACTCATTCCATTAGCTTGACCTGGATTATGATATGGATCTTGACCCAAAATTACCACTTTAGTTTTAGCAAACGGTGTTAATTTAAAAGCCGTAAAAATATGATACATATCAGGATAAATTTGTTTAGTAGAATATTCTTCTTTTAAAAAATTATGCAATTCGTGATATTTCTCACTTGCAAAAACAGGATCCAATACTTGATCCCAATCGTTGCCAATTAATTCTTTAGCCAAGTCTTACACCCTCTTTTCTTCTCCTCTTTATGGTATCATTAATTTAATACTAAATGGGAGAGAAATTATGATCAAATTAGTTGCTTGTGATCTTGACGGCACGTTGTTTAATTCAGAGATGGCTGTTTCTGCTGCTAATGCAAAAGCTGTGAAAAATGCACAAAGTAGCGGCATTGAATTTTTAATTGCGACTGGCCGGGCCCCACGCGAATCACGTTCAGTTCTCAAAGATGCTGATTTGCATACCAGTTTTATCAATCTTAATGGTGCCCTGGTTTTTGACGAAAATGAGCAATTAATGATCAAACACAGCATTCCCAAGGCAAAAGCACAACAGCTAGTGCATTTACTACATCGAGCAGGCTTTTACTTTGAAATTTTAACTGCCAATCAGGTTTATAGTGAAAATCTAGATCAACGTATTTCAAATGTAGCTCATTTAATGGTAGATCTAAATCCTCTACTTGATTTTCGTCAAGCTGTAGCAATTTCTGCTGGTAATAAGACTATTATGAATATGAAACAAATCCACAGTTTCGATAATTTATTGCAAGATCCTAAAATAGAAGTAATGAAAATTATTGCTTTTGACTCTCGGGGACATGAAGCTTTTACCGATATCAAAAAAGAAATCGCTACAATGGGCGATCTAGTAGTAACTTCAAGTTCATCTTCTAATATTGAAATCAATGAGCAACATGCTCAAAAAGGTCTTGCCTTACTTGATTATGCCAAGTTAAAAGGTATCGAGCCTGAGGAAATCGCTGCAATCGGTGATAATTTAAATGATGAGAGTATGATCCGAGCAGCAGGTACTGGCGTTGCGATGGGTAATGCGATTCCAGCTATTAAGAAAATAGCTCAGGTAGTCACCAAGCGAAACAATGAAGATGGAGTAGCTTATATTTTAAATAAATTTATTGCAGATAATAACAATATTTAAAGTTATGAGGTGAGTAAGTATGCGATTTTGGCTAGAACTTAATCAGGAAAAGGATTACGGTCAAATTCCTGTGCTTAATCAAAATGGAAAAGCTGAATTTTTTATTCAAGGCAATCTTGATAATCCAAACCACACTTTATATCTAAATAATTTCCGTAAACAGGAAGTGGGACGTCTGTTTTCTGATGGTGCGGGCCTAATTGCTTCGTTCACAATTGATGTCGTCAACCACTCTTTAGTAGGCGTAAAAAAGTTAAACACACCTACTGCAAACATATTCTATTTGACCCAATTAAAGTATATTGTTACAGGTAGTATTAAACGTGGTACTTATACTTTTCGTTCTGGAATCAAGAGTGTAGCAAGTGTCCAAACAATCATGGGAGATCGCGGAGGCGTTTTAATTTGTGATATTACTAAGCCTGAAGACGTCCCCTTTATTCTTTTGACATCCGTTCTATTTACACAATGGCATGTTACGCCTTTGAAACTGCCTAGTTTTCCGCCAATTGGATTTGAGGTAAATCCAAATTAAACAAAAAAGCAGTCATGAAAATTTTCATAACTGCTCTTCTAGAAAGTGATATAGATATAGATGTATCTTCTGCCATAAAGTTTATATTTATTAAGTAATAAGGAATTATTAGGCAGAGACTGAATAATGAAAGTTAAATCTAATTTGATTCAACCTCCATAGCTTATTATACTTCGTTCAGCCAAAAATACAAGGGCTAGATGTTATTATTTTACTTTAAAGATAGCTAAATAATGCCTTTAGAGCTAGCTTATAGCTTAATAATTTGTTATTTAACTTAGTACATCTATTTTTCTAAACAAGACAACTTTAATTTCTATTAAAAAATATAGTGAAATGATCAAGTGATTTATCAATGGCTTGATCATTTTTATTTACTTTATCAACGAACTTGTTTTTAACTATCAAACTATATAAAAAAGAGCCAAATCTAATGATTTGACCCTAAAAATTCTAGATTATTAATCTAAATTATTTTTTATGAATTAGTCTTGGTAGTTTACCAATTCTAAGAATGATTCTGGTACTAATGAAGCACCACCAACCAAGCCACCGTCAATATCAGGCTTAGCCATTAATTCCTTAACGTTAGCTGGTTTTACAGAACCACCGTATTGAATACGAACGTTTTCTGCAGTTTCTTCGTTGTACAAGTCCTTAACAGTTTCACGAATAGTCTTGCACATTTCTTCAGCTTGATCTGATGAAGCAGTCTTACCAGTACCGATAGCCCAGATTGGTTCGTAGGCAATAACAAGTGAAGATACTTGTTCAGCAGTTAAGCCGTCTAAAGCAGCCTTAATTTGAGCAACTACCCAGTCTTCTTGCTTGTTAGCTTCACGAGTTTCAAGTGATTCACCACAGCAAATGATTGGCTTCAAGCCATTAGCAAAGATTGCCTTAGCCTTCTTGTTAATGTCTTCGTCAGTTTCGTGGAAGTAACCACGACGTTCTGAGTGACCAATAATTACGTAGTCCATACCCATTTCTTTCAAGACCTTAGGTGAAGTTTCACCAGTGTAAGCACCTTCGTCTTCAAAGTAACAGTTTTCTGCACCGATATGTAAGTTTGAGCCTTCAGCAGCTTTTCTCAAAGCGTCAAGGTCAACTGCAGGTGCACAAATAAGTGATTCAACCTTACTTGGGTCTGGTAACTTATCCTTAACAGCGTTAACGAATTCAGTAGTTTGTTCTGGATTCATATGTAACTTCCAGTTACCAGCAATAATTGGTGTACGACTCATTAATCTATTGTCCTTTCCTTACTATTACTTGTCTGAAACGCAAGCGATACCTGGCAATTCCTTACCTTCAAGGTAGTTAAGTGAAGCACCACCACCGGTAGAAATGTGGGTAATCTTAGGAGCAATGCCTAATTGCTTAGCAGCAGCAGTTGAGTCACCACCACCGATGATAGTAGTTGCATCCTTAAGGTCTGCCAATGCACGACCAACTTCCAAAGTACCTTCAGCGAAGTTAGGCATTTCGAATGCACCCATTGGGCCGTTCCAAACAACAGTCTTAGCATCCTTCAAGATTTCCTTGAACTTTTCAACAGTCTTAGGACCGATGTCAAGACCCATCATGTTGTCAGGAATATCATCACCAACAACTTCACGTGAAGCATCATTTGAGAATTCAGTTGCGGCTACGTTATCTACAGGAAGAACGATCTTGTCGCCAGCCTTAGCAAGTAATTCCTTAGCAAGGTCTACCTTGTCAGCTTCAAATAATGATTTACCAATGCTGTGGCCTTGAGCTGCTAAGAATGTGTAAGCCATACCACCACCGATTAAAATATGGTCTGACTTAGGAATTAAGTTTTCGATAACACCAATCTTGTCTGAAACCTTAGCACCACCAAGAATAGTTACGAATGGGTGTACTGGGTTTTCAACAGCATCACCTAAGAACTTGATTTCCTTTTCAAGCAAGTAACCAGCTGCTGCAGGCTTGCCAGCTTCCTTCATAGCAGTTGCGATACCAACGTTTGAAGCGTGACTTCTGTGAGCAGTACCAAATGCATCATTTACAAACATGTCGCCAAGACTTGCCCAGTATTCGCCAAGCTTAGGATCGTTACCTGATTCACGCTTACCAAAGTCGTTGTCGATGTCTTGGAATCTAGTGTTTTCAAGAACGATAACGTCTCCATCCTTCATGTTGTTGATAGCGTCTTCAACTTCTTTACCTTCGTTTGATGGTACAAAAGTTACAGGCTTCTTAAGAAGTTCACTTAAACGTTCAGCAACTGGCTTTAATGATAATTCCTTCTTGTCAGCATCTGACTTAACACGACCTAAGTGGCTAAGTAAGATAGCCTTGCCACCGTGTTCAATGATGTACTTAATAGTTGGAAGTGCAGCAACGATACGGTTGTCGTCACCAATAACGCCATCCTTAATTGGAACGTTAAAGTCTACACGTACTAAGACCTTTTTGCCTTTAACATCAAGATCGTCAACGATTAATTTAGCCATTATAATCCTCCGATTATTTTGATATTTTTTCTTCAAAAAAAGGCGGAAGGAAGAATCTCCCTCCGCCTTCTCAATTACCACTTAACTATATAATCAGTTAATTAAAATTAATGATTAAAGAGTTGCAAAGTGTAATAAAGTACGTACCATTTGGCAAGTGAATGAGTATTCGTTGTCGTACCAAGCAACAGTCTTAACTAATTGCTTGTCACCTGCAGTGGTTACCATAGTTTGAGTTGGGTCAAAGATTGAACCAGCAGTCATGTTAAGAACATCGCTAGAAACAATGTGGTCACCGTTGTAAGCAAATGATGGGCTTTCGTACTTCTTCATAGCTTCGTTAACTTCGTCAGCAGTAACCTTCTTGCTCAAGATTGATACCAATTCAGTTTCTGAGCCATCTGGAACTGGAACACGTTGTGCGTGACCGTTCATCTTACCGTTCAAGTTAGGCAATACCAAGCCGATAGCCTTAGCTGAACCAGTAGTATGAGGAATGATGTTTTCAGCAGCAGCACGAGCGTCTTGTTCCTTACCACTACGTGAAGGACCATCCAAAGTCATTTGAGTACCAGTGTATGCGTGGATAGTAGTCATAGTAGCAACTTCGATACCGAATTCCTTGTCCAAAGCGTTAGCCATTGGTGCAAGTGAGTTAGTAGTACATGAAGCAGCTGAAACAATCTTGTCATCAGCAGTCAAAGTGTCTTCGTTTACTGAGTAAACGATAGTCTTCAAGTCGTTACCAGCTGGAGCTGAGATCAATACACGCTTAGCACCTGCATCGATGTGAGCTTGTGACTTAGCCTTGCTAGTGTAGAAACCAGTACATTCAAGAACGAAGTCAACACCATCGTTCTTAACCCATGGAATGTTTTGTGCTTGTGGTTCTGCGTATACGTGGTAACTCTTACCGTCAACTACGATTGAATCTTCAGTTGATGAAACTTCGTGGTTGAAAGTACCATGAGTAGTGTCGTACTTAAGCAAGTAAGCAAGCATTGCTGGAGTAGTCAAGTCGTTGATAGCAACAACTTCAATGTCCTTTGACTTTTCGCCAAGGTCCATAATACGACGGAATGCTAAACGACCGATACGGCCGAAACCGTTAATACCAATTTTAACTGTCATAACCTAAAGTCCTCCTTAAGAACTATAAACAACATTTATTTTAAACGGGATTTCATTTCCCCTTTAAAATCATATTTGAGGCGCCCTCATCAGTGATTAGCCAGGTTTGATGAGGCGCATTAGGCATATAAGCTTTAATTGCTTGAGCCTTTTGGGCACCACAAGCAAAAGCAAATATGTGGGGTATTTTGTATAGGTTCTCGAACTGCAATCCAACCTGGGTGATGCGGTCAACAACCTTGCCATGTTCATCGAAGAAACACCCGAAACATTCGGTGACGGCTCTCTTCTCACGAAGTTCAGATAGCTTAATTGAATTATAGCCTCTGCGCTGTGCCATCTCTTGAGCTAACCCAATACCATGAATCACAGCATCACTTTGAGAAATGTCTTGCAGAACATCTGCGATCGAGGACTCACGAATCAAAGATTTGTAAGCATCATCTGAAACCTGCTCAGGTAAATATAATGTCTTATAAGTACCTGAAGTCTTAGCAGCCATTTCTTGGACGATTGTATTACTTTGCGTCTCTACATTTTCGCCCAAAGCTCCTCGACCTGGAACAAATTCCAACTGGCGATTGTTAGCTAAATCTGGTGATAAATACTTAGCAGATCTAGCTAACGCCGCTCCACCTAGAATTGTAACTATTGAATGGCCTAAAGGCAAGAGTAAATTCAAAGCTGAACTTAATTTTTCTCCCATCTCCTCATATACTCGGTCTTGGAAATCCGCATTACCAGGGACGATCAATGTTCTTTCAATCCCTAATTTTTTGGCTAATGCTACTTCCGTTTCACCGGCATTAAAGAGGCGATCAAGCAATGGTCCTGCATCTTTTAATGTTTTCTCACCCTTTTCAGTTAAAAACATCCCAAAACTTTTTGTTTCAATCAATCCTAATTGACATAAGTACTCAGTCTCAGTTCTGATGTTTCTCTCTGAAAGCCCTAAATGCTGAGCAACACTCCGGCGTCCAATTGGCGCATGTAGCGAAATCTGCTCAAGGACAAGATACCTTTGTCGAAGAATCTTTAAGACGTCGGGAACGAGCGCTTCGAGCAAAGAAAAGTCCGAATCCATCGTTCCCTCCTTTCCATGGGACATCTATCGACCACCTACGTGTCGTTTTGTGTCCCAGAATGCTTAAAAATATAAGAGAAACGTACTTTTCATTCAATTCATACATTTCCCAATCGACACTGTTAGTATAACAATGTATTTTTCGTAATTCAAGAAAAAGATACACGATTTTAAAAAAGTCGTAAATCGAGTAAAATCATTTTTATTTCATTACTTTTTTTGATATACTACCACTTGTGAATCATCTGGGCCCTTAGTGTAATGGATCGCACATAAGATTCCGGTTCTTAGAATCTGGGTTCGACTCCCAGGGGGCCCATATAACTACATGTTGAAGACTACCGCCATCTCGGTATTCTTCTTTTTTATACCAAAAAAGCATTCCTCACGGAATGCCTTTTTCAATATCACAATTATTTAGTGCTTGTAGTCATCAACTCAGCACGTTGTGCTAACTCAGTGTACAAAGTTGAGCCTGAAACAGATAAACCTTCAATTTCACGGCGAGTGTTGAAATGATGGCTACCCTTATAAGTACCATTTGCTGCTACACGGAAGATGTAGTCGTTAAAACCAATATAGAATTGATTGTGGTTGCTGTCATAAGCAAAACCTTGAACTGGTGAACCAGTTACGAAATTACTTTGAGTAGCACCGATTTCTTCTGGAGCCCAAGTGTCACCATTTCTAGTTAACTTCCAGTATTCATATTGGTGACGACCACCATTGTGGAACAATGCATACATAGTGTTGTCGCCAACAAAGGTTGCATTATGGAAGTAACGAGGATATGCACTGCTGCCGTTCCAGGTCTTAACAGTCCAGATTTTGTTAATCTTCATATCACTCTTTCTTACTTGCATAATTTCTTCTGAAGCTGTTGAATTAGCAGTCTTATTGTTATTAGCCAAAACATAAATGTAGCTTGAAGAAGAGCCAAGTGATTGACCATGACCTAGCTTAATGTATGGTGAAACTTTAATATTGTTTGCGTAGCTTCTAAAAGTGCTCCATCCCATAGTAGTTAAGTTTTGAGCAGCATATTTACTCTTAATTGCATTCAAGTTGTAAGAAACAAGATGTCCTCTTGAGTCGCTACTGCTAGTGTACATAGAAGCTGTAAAAATACCATCATTAACAGTAATACCTTCAGGAATTACCCCAACTTGTCCCATTGCATCAGCAGCTTGACCATAGCCTAAGCTGACAAAACGTGGTTGGAACAAACGAGTGCGCAAAGTCATGCCGTTACCTGAATAGCTATTTGAGCTAGTTTCTGAACGATAACCGTGTGCCTGATTCCAATTTCTTGATGATCCCTTTGAGCCACCATTCCAAGTATGAACTGCCTTAGGACCACTCTTAACAGAAGCACCTGCACTAGTAATTCCTTCATTTGTATCTGAACGAACAGTTACATTAACGCTTGCCTTTGCCTTACCATATGAATAATCTACCTTAGTAGTGCCGGCACGGCTTGAACTAACAGAGCTATGTGAAACATTAACCCTATCTGGATTAATTGCAGTACCTTGTCCATCTGTTGCATAGTTAATTGCATCCCTAGTTGGAAAACTGTAGTTGCTGTTGTGAACTAAGCTAACATCTTGAGCTACTGAAATTTGGTTTCTAGCAAAAAAGTTTTGACTTACCCAACCTACATTGCGTCCATCGACAATAATGTACCAGAAGTTACCTTTCTTGGTAGAAACATACTTCTTAGATTGAATTTGACCATGCTTAAAGTACTTGGTATTTGAAAATGCACCTGATGGTCCTTTTTTAGATACATTATGATAAATAGCGTAATTACCATTGCCAGCAATCTTAGTAACTGCCTTGCTGTAGCTTTTGGCATCTACCTTGCTTTGACTAATGGCAAAAACACCACCAACTAATGCAGCACTGGCCACAAAAGTTAATAACATCTTTTTCCCTTTTAACATCCTTATTAATCCTCCCATATGAAAAAATCACGTTCATTTTAGCACAAATTTATCAAATGAAACATCTAATTATTAAAAAATTTCCTGAACAACAAGACTTTGAAAACGCTTCTGTTATATAATTAAAAAGTTCACATAAATATATAAATAGTAATAGGGAGAAATTTTATGGTCGAATCACAAAATAATTCCAAAAAGATGATGTGGACCACCCTAGCAATGATGGCCTTCTCTACCGTGTGGGGCTTTGGTAACGTTGTTAATGGGTACGTCTACTTTGACGGGACAAAGGTTGTCTTTAGCTGGATCGTCATGTTCCTTCTCTACTTTGTTCCTTATGCCTTAATGGTTGGTGAACTTGGAGCTACCTTCAAGAATGCTGAAGGTGGGGTTTCCTCTTGGGTAAATGCCACTATGGGCGCAAAATGGGCCTACTACGCAGGTTGGACCTACTGGGCTTGCCACGTTGTTTATATTTCCAGTAAAGGTACTGGTGGTTTAAGAGCGATGGCCTGGGGTATCTTCGGAAATACAAAATGGTATGATGGCTTACCTACCGCTTGGACACAATTTGCTACATTAGTAGTCTTCTTGCTTTTCTGTTGGGTTGCAAGTCGTGGTATTCCAGTATTGAAAGGCCTAGCAACAATTGCTGGTTCTTCAATGTTTATCATGTCAATCTTATTCATCATTATGATGTTTGCCGCACCAGCTATTAATCCTTCTGCTGGTTTCCACAGTATTGACTTTAACTGGAAGAATTTGATGCCAACCTTCAACGTAAAATACTTTACTTCTCTTTCAATCCTAGTATTTGCCGTTGGTGGTTGTGAAAAGATCTCCCCTTATGTTAATAAGGTTAAGGATCCTTCCAAAAACTTCCCTAAGGCTATGATGGCTTTAGCAATCATGGTTATGGTATCTGCTATTTTAGGTACTTTTGCCATGGCATTAATGTTTGACCCTAAGGTGGTTAATGCCAACCTTAACGAATACATCTCTAATGGTGCCTACATGGCATTTGACAAGCTGGGCGAATATTACCATGTTGGCGGCTTGTTCATGTACATCTATTCATGGTGTAACGTAATCGGTCAATTCTCAACATTAGTAATCAGTATCGATGCACCACTTAGAATGCTTTTGGGTAGTAAAGAAGCTAAAGAATTTATTCCAAAGGGCTTATTAAAACTCAACAAGCATGGTGCTTACATCAACGGTATCTGGATGGTTGTTGTCCTCTCTGGTGGCTTAATTGCTATTCAAGCTTTAGTACCAAATGCTCAAGCTGTTATGGCACAATTAGTTAAATTAAATTCAACTACTATGCCACTTCGTTACCTTTGGGTATTTGCGGCATATGTTGCTTTAAGAAAACAGCAGCAAAAGTTCAACACTACTTATCAAATGACTAAACATCAAGGCTTAGCCTATACTGCCGGTATTTGGTGTTTTGTAGTTACTGCTGCATGTTGTATCTTGGGTATTTACTCACCAGATCCATTTACCTTATTCCTTAATATCTTGACGCCAATCATCTTGATTGCATTAGGTTTAATCTTGCCAGGAATTAAGAAATATCAAGAAGCTAAGGCAAAATAAGATTTAAATAAAGAATTTTAAAAAGGAAGCAATTTCAAAAGACTGCTTCCTTTTTAGTGTATATTTTTATTTATTAGCCCAAGCATTTACCAATGCCTTGTACTTGGCAACGCTAATTCCTGCACCTTTACTGCTTCCTAAATATGAATCAGCATTTCCATAACCAGTATTGCTTACATTGGCAAAGCCCATTACTCTATAATTTCTGTTAATCAAATTCAAGTAGTGTCCTGCCATTTTATAGCCGTTCGTGCCCTTTACGGCCGCATCATAAGTTGCCGTCCAAGTTGGACTATACTTCGCCGGCTTCAACGAATGATTCTTTTTTACATCATAATTCCAACTTTTCTTTTCAGAGAGCCAAGTATCAACCGGATCTAAACCCACACTTTGAGTAGCGATGTTTTCCAAACCAATCGACTTGAAATAATGAGTATGCTTTAAGCCACCACGTTTTTGATAGTCAGCATTTAACATTGAGGCTGCTGTCAAAAGTGGTGACACCTTTAATGACCGAACCCCTTCACTTCTACGTGCTCTATTGACACTATTCAAATAAGGCAATACAGCTTTAATATTCTTTGCACTAGTTGCATCATCATTTGAATGCAAGTCAACGTATTCATTGTACCAACTTGCCTTAGGCTTTTTACCTAAGCGACCTGTTTTCAATAATTTCACTGCTGATCTAGCGGAACTCCTTTGCCCTTTAGTCAAAGATTTGTTTTTAGATAGATATGTCATAAAATCAACGGCATTTTTGGCTGCCTTAACTGGCTTGGAATTCAATGCAGTTAATGACAAGGTCACCATCACAGCAGAAGCACCTGCAATTAAAAATCGTTTCTTCATTCTTTTTCTCCCATATTAATATATGTGAACTACGATTTAATTGTAGCACATACACTAATAGAAGATTTTCCTTTTAAATTGCATTATTCATCCATCTTAACGTATTGTCCTTTTTCATCTACAACACCTTTGAAATGGTGCATGCTGCCATCTTCAGCCTGAAATTCACCTAAGTCAATTTCCCCATAGCCCTTTGTAGAATCAGTAACCTTAACATCATCAAAAGTTTCTCTGAAAAATTGATGAACAATTCTACTCTTCAACCGTATATCCTTTGAATGCTCAAAGGCTGCAGACAACGTAAAGCCCTCATCTAATTGTTCCTTGATAAAAACAATTAGATACAAGGTCGCTAAATTATAGCGGCGCACACCACTTTGATCATCTGAAATCGGCTTAATGTAGCCCTTAGTTTCCCAATAGCGCAATTGCCTTTGCGAAACACCAGTCAATTTACTAACTTCACCGATTCCAATTTCTAAATTTTGAAAAATGTCATGCATAATTTTTTTAGATTTCATCCTGATACCACCTTACAGTATAGTTATATTTTATATATTGTTGTTATCTTTTGCAACACTTGTGTTAATTTATCTAACTTATTTGTAAGATTATTTGACAATGGCAAATTTTAAGCCTATAGTTTTTATAGTTAACTTTTATAAGAGAAAGGAATATTACATGAATAAGCAACCAACGGATATTCATGGAAAAGCTTATAATCGAAACCTACTAGTTTTAGTTTTAATTATAGGTTCTTTCTGTACTGTATTAAACGGAACACTGCTTTCAACAGCGCTTCCTTCAATTATGCGTTCATTTAACATCAGCACCGCAACTGCTGAATGGCTTTCAACAGCCTTTCTGTTAGTTAATGGTGTTATGATCCCAATTTCTGCATGGCTAATCAATCGCTTCGGTTCAAGAAAAATGTATTTGTCAGCCATGTCAATCTTCTTTATTGGAACAGTGATCGCCGCAATTGCACCCAATTTTGGCACCCTGCTTGCTGGAAGAATCATTCAAGGATTAGGCGTCGGCGTTACTATGCCACTTTTACAAACAATCATGCTTTCCATCTTCCCAGCTAATAAACGTGGTGCAGCAATGGGAACTGTCGGGATTGTTATTGGCTTAGCACCGGCAATTGGACCAACATTATCTGGTTGGATTGTTGATAACCTTTCTTGGCGTTATCTTTTCAGCATCATTGCCCCAATTGCGGGAATAGTAATTATCTTAGCTTTCTTTTTAATTAAAGATGTTTTACCAACTAAGAAAGAAAAAATTGATGTTTGGTCAGTAACAACCTCTACTCTAGGCTTCGGAAGTCTGTTGTATGGTTTTTCAGAAGCTGGTAACAAAGGCTGGACCAATCCCGAGATTTTAGGATTTATTGGATTTGGAATTATATTTGTAATTCTATTCGGTATCCGCCAATTGAAAATGGATGACCCATTTTTGGACATTACCGTTTTTAAACACTTTGAATTTTCACTGGCAGCTGCCTTAAGTGGTATCACCAACTTAGCGATGGTCGGCATTGAAATGGTTTTACCATTATATATTCAAAATTTGCGTGGCGTTTCTGCCTTCCATTCAGGTTTAATGTTACTACCTGGTGCATTGATGATTGGTATTATGTCGCCAATTACTGGCCGTTTATTCGACAAATATG
>ERZ838483.158-NODE-158-length-87611-cov-6.763169_pt1 | contig 87611 bp, 78 predicted proteins | sample MGYA00519939_ERZ838483 | MGnify/ENA primary metagenome ERZ838483 (study PRJEB31850, sample SAMEA3708836) | human gut metagenome | biome: human gut; feature: human-associated habitat; material: faeces | place: China | collected 2014 ...
GGTTCAGGACACCTTAGAATCCTACTTTGATTAAATAAATAATTAAAAAATCAATCTACGAGAAAAATCTATTTACACAAAAAATTTGACAGGTTCTAAAAACTAGATATCCTGATTTTTTTAATGATATATTTGGTGTTACCATAGTCACTAATATTAATTATTTATATCGAAAATATATTTTATTTATCTTAAATATTAGAAAAATTAACTCCTTTCTCATCAATATCATTAAATTAAGATATTGACGAGAAAGGGGCTTTCAAAGTATTGCTATTTTATGAGATAAAGAGTGGACAATTTTCTTCGATTTTGAATTTCAAATTTGATTAAAATCAGAGTCATCCATGGCAAACAAGCGATATTGATGGTCAAAAAGTTAAACATTAAATAATTTTGATTAAAAATAGTCAAAACATATTTAAAACAGGCAGTAGAAAGTTGGCTTTTGCGTTGAACATATGCAGATGTACTAACTACTTGATAATTCTTGCTGACAGATTCTTCGCCAAAAGTTCTAAGAAGTTCTGATCTAATAGGATTTTTCTTTTGATTGAAGGTCTAAAAATAGCTAAAATTTAGCTTTTTCCCAGACCAGACACTTTCATAATTAATATCAGCTTTCTGATAACGATTTTGAAAGTCTGATATATAACATAAAAAGGAGCTTTCAATTGTAAAAGTTTTAATTTAATAGCATTGTTAGAGAGCTTATATCCTCTGTTTTGTTAACTAGAATGACCTAATTAGGTCATACGTATAGTTATAATTTTATTATTTGAATTTTGTTATCTAATAGCTTTTTATAAAATTGGTTGACGTTAAGGAAACATTTTTTTAAGGGTAGAGACTTACCTTTGCTATTAATAATAGATGAATTGTATCTTCTAATGAAATAATCATAGCTCATATTCTGTGTTTGAAATTGTGAGTGAGTTTTGTAAAACTTCACGATAACATTATGAAAATCAATATTATTAGAATCTTCGAAAAGAAGATAATATCTGATTAACCAGTGAGCCTGGGTAAAAACTTGCTCAGGATATAGGTTTTTATCTGTTTTAAGTAGTTTTTCTAGCATGTTAAGAAAAGCGTTAATATCTTTTTCTGAAAATAAATCTAAGTTTAAAATAAAGTTATGGATAAAAAAGATTATATTAAAATCATCGATATTAACATATTCTTTATCAACAGATTCTTCTATAAAGCTAAACATAGGCGTAATAATATTAAAATTCAACTTGCTACATAGCAATAGTGTTGCATATGCTTCTTGATGTAAATTGTTTGTTATATAAAATCTAACTTGCTCTTGAAATTTATTTTTATCCCAATTACTTTGTAAATAATTTGTAACTATATTAGTTTTAATTTCTTTCTCTTTCAATTGAATTACATCAAGCAATTGAATAAAAGGTAACATTAATCTAGAATCAGAAAAAACAAGTTGTAAAATTTTATCAATAAATGTGCTTTGTAAATTAGGATCTATTCGATTATCTCGGTCAATTAAAGCTGATAAAACTAAATATCTACAATCATTGTCTAATAATATATAACTCTTTTCATTTAAGCCTTTAATAAAAAATGTTAATGAACGTAATCCAAGTTTTGCAGCTCCCTTGACTCCAGCTAATATTTCAGTGTTTAATTCAATATAAAATTTATCTAAAGTATGTTTAATTGTATCAGGTTTAAAACTATTTAATTGCTTTATTAACCTATATAGTATAACATTGCTAGAATTTGAAATGCTATTTGAATTTAATATCTTGTTTACTTCAATTTTTTGAGATAAATCATAAAAGAATCCTTTTAAATTTGAATTTCTGTTAATTTCATCAAATGTAACTAATTTTGTCTTTTTATCATTTAAAGTTATTTCGTATTTTTGAGTAATATTTGCTAAAATCTTTTTTATTGCAGCTAGCTGTTCGTTATGGTCAAATCCAAAAATAATATCGTCAACGTATCTATGAAAAGTGATGCCCGTACAATTGCTTTGTAAATTATTTTTGATTTCTTGATCAAAGTAAGACATACATTCTTCCATGATGATACGGGTTGCTAAGGTACCTGTAGGAACGCCATGTGTTTCACCTGATTGTTCACTTCTAATTAGATGATCCAATAAATTGCCCCAGTTACAATTGCCATTTTTATCTATATCATTATGATCAATTTTGGCATTGCTTTTCTCATCAATAAGCCAAGCTATAGCATGAGTATAAAAAGAATGAAAAAAGTTCGAAAAATCGGTTTTATAGTAAAATTTATGACCTATTAATAATTTATTTTGAATATTTTTCGAATTCTCGTATTTATAAGGAGAACGACCAAAAAAATTAGAAGTAGATTCTTTATCTTTTGCTAAATCTTTTATTATTCTATCTTTGTGTGCTATTAATTGAGAAACTAAAAGGCAGTATGAGTAGAGATTAGGAAATTTTAATGGTCTTCTAGTTTTATCGTTTTTAGGAATTGTGAATAAAATTGGCGTTGTATTAGCAATTTGATAATTATTATTACGAGTAGAATATGAAAAATTGAAAGCTAACTTAGCTATTTCGCTAATATCAAAGTAATTTGGGTAAATAACATCTGTATGACCGTAAATATCATCCATTGTAAGTGAACCGTGATCATTGTATTCTTGGAAATCTAAATAACCATATGAAATTAAATTATCCCAACTAAGCATTTCATTGTATATATCTTCAATTGACTGCATATTAAGTACCATAATTTCTTGTTATGTAAGTATTTAAAAAAACCTAGAAAGTGAATTTCTAGGTTTTTTGTAAGTAAAAATTATCCCTTAAAATGGCTCACTGCTAAAATAATTAGCAGGATTAACAATAAATTATAGTCCATCTTATTCACCTCTTTATTTGGAATCCACTCCTAATAAAAGAGATGAGGGAATCTTTACATACAATATTATAACATGTGATCATTCTTTTATTGAATTTATTTCTAATTAGTTGCAAACATATTTGTAACTACGTATAATAGTGTTTAAGACAGATCAAGTTTAGAGGCACTAGGAGAAGGTTCTAAACTAAACGAAACCTTGATATAATATTCATATTGAATGTTATTATCAAGGTTTTGTTTTTTGGGAGTTAATATTGGAACTAACGAGTAGGCCTTTTAAAAATTTGGATCAGCAAATAGACATTCTCCGACAAAAAGGAATGTTAATTGAAAATGACAACTATGCTAAAAATGTATTAAGTAAAATAGGCTATTATACTTTAATTAATGGTTATAAAGGTCTCTTTTTAAGAAAAAATGACCGAGGTAATATAATTAATCCGCATCAGTATATTAATGGAACAAGAATTGAAGATATAGTCTCTTTATACCAGTTTGATAAAAAGTTGAGAGCTATTTTATACAATGGTCTTCTTTCTTATGAAACTATATTAAATTCAGAATTAGCTTATAGGTTTTCAGAAATGTTTCCTGTAGAATATTCTTATTTGGATATTAATAATTTTAAGCACGATAGTGATAATACTGTTAGAGTTTTAAAAACAATCAGCTCACTAACAACAAAAATAGAGCAAGAAGCGCATAAAAGAGGAAGAAATGCGATAAAGCATTATATTGATTCTCATACTTGTATACCATTATGGGTTGTAACGGAATTTATGACTTTTGGAGATTTAAATTATTTCTACATTAACTGCAAGGATGAATTAAGGCAGAAAATAGCACGTGATTTCACTTTAAAGTATAGAAAAACTAATGACTTATCCCAGAGTAATGCTATTACGCCGGAAGTTATTGAACATATAAACCATGTTACGAATATGTTTAGAAATGCTGTTGCACATAACGAAATAACTTATTCTAAAGTAATAAATCGGGGACCAAATTTGAGTTCTGTTAGAAATATCTTGGGCCAATACGATTTAAGGCTTAATAGTCAACCTGGTGTATTTGAACTTATATTAAGTCTTAGACTGGTGTTAGATCAGGCAGAATATGTTGAGATAGCAAATGCTATTAAACAGTTACTAAGAGATGGTAAGGAGCAATTTAACCCTGATACTATGTCGAATATTTTAAATAGTATGCATTTTCCTGAGGAATATGAGTTTTGGCTGTAATGGGATGCATACGATTAAGGGAAAGATGGATATGGCAATAGCTACCAGACTTTTTATATAGCTACAATTCAACAATAAATTGTACTTGTCAGCATAAATAAGCAGAACCTTTTTAATATTTAGTACAGCATTTCAATTCTAAATCTAATTTTGCTAATCACAGCTAATATTTCAATTTGATTAAGAAGGTTCCAAAAATCCGAACAAGATATTATAATAAACTGGCTATGGAATAACAGAAGGGAAATTGAACAGAGATGAACAAGAGAAGCACATTAGTTACCTTTGCATCAGCAGCTGTTTTACTTGGCTTGTTTAATATAAATAACAGCTTAACAGTTAAAGCTGATACAGTAGAGCAACCCGCAGTTGGTCAGAGAAATACTCAAGCTGCAACCACTAATGATCAAAACAATAAACCAGATCAAAATCAAGCACAAACTAACCAAAATAATGATGTAGCTACTGATCAGGCTCAAGGTCAAACAACGCAAAATAATACTGCGACAAATACCACCAATAATACAAACAATCAGAACAACACTGGTGTTGCAGATACTACTAATACTGATCAAAACACTCAAAACCAAGTAGCTGGTGATACTACTCAATCTACTAGTCATAATGTTTCTAATGGTTTTAGTAATACTAGTTATAGCCAAAATAACGACGCAGCAGTTTACAAGTTAGATCCTCAAACTATTCGTGTATTGCAAACTGCAGATGTTAATCCTAAGGATTTAACTGAAGTTCAACTTAAAGAAGTAAGAAAGCTGAATTTTAACGATCTTGATAAAGATACCAGTACTCACTGGAGCTATGATCAATATGCTGGCGTTGCTAAAAAGATGATTGATCAGGATGCCCAGTATCGTGTGCCATATTTTAATGCTAAGAAGATTAAGAATATGCCAGCAACTGTAACTCGTGATGCACAAACGGGTAAAGTGGCAGAATTAGAAATTTGGGATTCATGGCCAGTACAAGATGCTAAGACTGGTAGAGTAGTCAATTATAAAGGCTATCAATTAATGATTGCCATGATGGGGATTCCTAACCAAAATGATGCCCATATTTACTTGCTGTATAACAAGTACAATGACAATAACTTTAATCATTGGAAATGTGCTGGACCTATTTTTGGCTTTAATGCTAAACCAACTGATCAAGAATGGTCAGGCTCAGCTACGGTAAACAAAGATGGCAGTATTCAATTGTTCTACGCTGATGTAGACACCCGTGAGAATACTAATCATCAAAAAATTGCAACAGTTAACTTGAAGCTGAAGGTTAACAAGAAGAAAAACACAATTTCGATAGCTAAGAGAAGTCACCGCCATGTTTTATTCGAAGGTAATGGCTATCACTATCAGACATACAAACAATGGAAGTCTACCAATAAAGGTGCAGATAACGTTGCTATGCGTGATGCGCATGTGATTTCTGTTGGTAGGCAACGCTACATAATTTTTGAAGCTTCAACAGGTAGCAATAATTACCAAGGAGAAAATCAAGTCTATAACTGGAAGAACTATGGCGGTACACCTAAAGAAGCTTTACAAAACTTCTTGAAGGTAACTGCTAATGACGACATGAGGAGTCGTGCAACATGGGCTAACGCTGCTATTGGTATCATTCGCCTGACCAAGAATGAGAATAATCCTAAAGTTGCAGAAGTATTACCACCATTAGTTAATAGCTTAATGGTTTCTGATGAAATTGAGCGGCCAAATATTATTCCAATGAACGGCAAGTACTATTTATTTGCTACAACGCGTTTGAACCGTGGTACTGGTGATGATTTGTGGCAGCAAGCAGATGCCAAAGTTGGTGACAATGTTGCCATGCTTGGCTGGGTTTCAGACCACTTAACTTATGGTTATAAACCGCTTAATGGCGACGCAGCTGTCTTGGTAGCTAGTGTTCCATTTAACTGGAGGACGTCAACTTACTCATACTATGCTGTTCCCGTTAAAGGCAACAAGAAAGAAGTATTAGTAACTTCATACATGACAAACCGCGGTTTTGCTTCAGGTCCGAACAAGCGCTCAACAATGGCACCAGCATTCTTAGTAAGAATTGATGGCGATACTACCAAGGTTGAGAATATTGCTACAGCCCAAGGCGACTGGGTTTACGATAAGAAGAGCAAACGCAAGTCAATGATTGTCAAGAACATCCGTGGCGCTCACTTAAAGGGCGAACCGATTGACCATAGTTTGCTGAAGAAGGCTTAAGGTTTTGTTGAAGAAAGTCCATCCTGTTTGGGTGGGCTTTTTTTGGGTGAGTAGTTTCTCCTCAAGTAATTTGACATGCGTATTATAGTGTGTATAATAATGAGCGAAGTCAAAGAAAGGAGGGGAAACATATGCCATGGAAACCAGCTAGAATGTTGAGGTTTCTAAAGAAGCACGGTTTCGTTGAAATAAGTAGGTATACCCGTAAAGGAACAAGTCATATCAAATTAATTAATCATCAGAATGGCAGGTATACCGAAGTTCCTATGCATAAAGGAAAAGAGTTAAAAAAAGGAATACAAGAGGGAATCTTAAAACAAGCCGGCTTAGTCGAAGAGGCACGTTCAGAATAACGTGCTTTTGGCATATTTATATTATGAAAAATAAAGTTTTATATCCTGTAATTGCCAAAGAATATAATGACGATGGTCATTATTTTGTTGTAACTTCACCTAATGTTCAGGGAATGATTGTTGAAGGCGATACACTAGAAGAAGCTATTGAAGAGGCATCATTTGATATTGCGGATTGGTTTGAAGTCAAGGGTAAAATTGAAAGGGTGGCTGATCCTTCAAAATGGCATCTTGAAAAAGATGAAAAATTAGTATATGTTCCCGTAAATTTGACTAATTTTTATAAGAAGTATGGAAAAACAGTTCGCAAGAATATTAGTGTGCCTGAATATTTGGCAAACTGGGCTAAAGAAAATAAAATTAATGTTTCTAGAGTTGCTTCAGATGCATTGAAAGCATTGCAAGAACAAAGAGCATAAAAATGTGATCCACCTTAATTTGTGTAAATTGAGGTGGATTTTTTGAATTACACTCTTATCATTTGTTTGATGATTATATACGCGTAGCAGATATGATATAAAAATAATTAGGAAAAATGTTGATACAAACTTTTGCTGATAAGGAAACAGAAAAAGTTTATCATCAAAAGTTTTCAAAAAAGTTACCACAAAGTATTCAAAAGATTGTTAGTAGAAAATTTATGATGATAGATGCTGCACGTGATATTAATGATCAATATCGAATTTGTTTTACTGTCCAAACACCAAATTATTTTTATAATGAGGACTATGTCCTCCTTTTTTGATGGAATAAAAAACTGTTAATAGATTACCACGAAGGTAAGATATCAACAGGAAAAATTATAGAGCGATATTTTTGTTTAACGTCAGGCTACTGGTCTTTTTGTTTTGGAGTAAAGTCCTAAAATAGATTTGTAATTTGTAGCTAAGCGTCACCGCAAACTATTTTACAGTCTCAATAATCATAATATATATCATTTACATATATTATTTATATGCATTACTTATATATATAATATATAATATGTAGGTAAGAGGTGATAAATATGAGCGAAACAGCAAATTTTAATATGAAACTTCCTAAGAGTATGAAAGAGGAGGCACAAGCTACCTTCAAATCAATGGGAATGGATATGGCAACAGCTACCAGACTTTTCTATACTGCTGTAATTCAACAACAAAAGTTGCCATTTACTCCCCAAGCTGATGATGGTGCATTACAAGTCATTAAAGAGATGCACGATGAAGAAAGTAATGGCAGAGTTTATTCTTCGGCAGAAGATTTCGCTAAAAATTGGTTAAAGGATTTGAATTAATGGAAGTAATACCGAAGAAATATTTTTTAAGAACAGCCAAGAAGTATAAAAAGAAACATTATGACTTATCAAAAGTCAATAAAGTAGTAAGTCTAATCGAAAAAGAAGATTTTGACCAATTATATACTAAACATAAATTAGGTGTCATCCATGGAACGCATCCTCCTTTGTATCATGTTCATGTTGATCGAGCTTATAATGATGATTGGCTATTGTTTTATTTTGGTGACAATAACAAAATTTACTTGTCAGCATTAGGTAATCATAATTTGATTGAACATATTTCTAAGATATTTAATGATTAATCTGTAATGAAAGAATTTCCCGGATTTAAGATTTAAAGAACTAATGAATGAAGAAAAATAAATTCTTGGACTAATTTGTGTTCCATAAAGATAATTAACATGACTAAATATTACACAAGCGGCGAGTTTGCGGAAAAAGCGCATGTTTCGATTCGTACAATTCGCTATTATGACTAGAAGAATTTATTAAAACCAGTTGCTCATGTCAAGGGTGCTGCTGTACGCAAGATTAATGTTGGTGGTACACAAAATTTGTTAATATAGCTAAAAAGCTATAGCTTAATTAAATTAGGGTGTGTTTGTGAAACGCATCCTATTTTTGTACTTTTGAAAAAGTAAGGTGATTAAATTTTTGCTGATTAAGCCCGAGTTATAAAAGTTATATTCTAAATAAGCTAATCTGGTATATACTAAACATTGAATAATTTGGAGGAGGATGTTATGAAGATTAAAAGAAGTTTTGCCCTTTTAGTAGGGATGCTACTTGCTTTAACAGTAGTTTTAACAATTAATCAACCTAAGCAAGTAAATGCATCAGTTTTTTAAAAAACTACAGTACCTAAGAAATTCCGAGGTACTTGGTATGGTTATGATTATCAAAAGAAGCTCAAGGCATTTAAGATTACAAGTTCTAAGATTGTACTAGCTGGCTATGGTGATTTCAGTATGAAGACCAGAACTTATAAATATACTAAGCGTTCACACAATTCACATGCTGACTATAGTTCACACCAGTTGATTAAATGTAGTGGCAATAGAATGTTTATGAGTTATCCAATGGGTGAAAACGCAGCTGCATATGTTACCAACAATAGTAAAAAGCTTTATGTTGGGATCGATACTTGGGTAGACACATATTACAAGAGTAAAGCTACGGCTAAAAAGAATCATCGTGCTGATATTAAAAGAAGTAGAGTAGCCAAGCTTTTTAAATTAGTTTGGCAACAGTAGTATCAAAATTCAACTTGGAGGAAAAGTTATGAAGAAAAAACTTTATTAGTGATAGTCGCATTACTATGTTTGACTACCGTTTTGGCAGTTTCAAGTAATACTGTAAATGCGGATAGTATTGATCTTAAAGGCAATTATTTATATGATCGGCAAGGCAAAGCACATAAGATTCCGATCACTAGAAGAGGCAATCATACTAAAGCAGCTGAGCGTGTGGCTAAGTTGATTGCTAGATGTGTTGGTAAAAAGGCTGGGGATACGGATTTAACGAGAGTAGACACCGCGGCATACTATGTTTCGCTATTTGCTGCTCGTGATGCATATTCAATGAAGGCTCCATATTATAATAAAGCTTATGGCGTATTCATTGGCGGTTCATGTTCATGTGCCGGTACAGCTAATGCGATGCAAATGGTTTTGAAACAAATGGGCTTTAAAGCTAGACACGTTAACAAAAATAAGTATACACATCAATGGTGCACTTTAAAGATGGATGGCAAAAATGGTTACGCAGATGGTCAGGCCGGTTTTGCCAATTATGGTAGTTACTTTTCTAAGAAAAATAAGTATGTCATGATTCCAGCAACTAGCGTGGCATTTAAGAAAATGAATGGCGAGTTAGAATAATTAAGTTGGATTTTTGAATAAGATAGTTGAGGACTTTGTTCTTTTGAGCAGGGTCCTTTTTCGTCCATAAAAATAACAACTATATTATTTTATGATTAAATGCATATTTTTTAATGGATTGTCTGATAACAAAGGATTCTTAAAAAGATAATTTAAAAACCATGTTATAAAATTAAAAATATATTGTAAGTAAATTATAATCGTGATATTATTTTTCATAACTTGAAAGTGGGATAGATTGAACAACAAGTTTTATCCACAAGGAGGAAAATATATGAATCAGAAAAACATTGATGTTCGAGATTATTCGTACGTATTTTGTACTAAGAAAAGACTTGAATTAGTTCAGGCATGTAAACATAGTAGTGGCTTAGTAGGCTTAAGAAAAAAGTGGGCAACTGCTGCGATTTTGACGTTAGCATCTGGTTCAGTATTTATTTTTTTACCTAATGGTCAAGTTAAAGCCGCAGAAAATAGTAATGTTGCAAAACAAGTATCAAACAGTGAAAAACAGACCAATGTTGCAGATTTTCAGGCGAAACACCAAAGTGGCTTAGCTAAGTCGGCTGGTACAGTTGAGGATAATACGCTTGAATCAAAGCAACAAGAAAATACTCCTGTTTCTACACAAACAAGTGAAAATGGTCAGGTTGAAAAGGCTAACACTCAAACTCAAGCTGCTTCAGCAAATTCAACCCAAAATAATGGTACTCAAGCTGATGATCAAACTCAACCTGATACCAATCTTCAAAATCAAGTAACGCCACCAGCTAACAATCAAGATCACGTAAAAGGCAATGTTCAAAGTGCCTGGGATCAAGGATATAAGGGTGAGCACACAGTAGTTGCCGTAATTGATAGTGGTGTCGATACTAGTCATAAAGATTTTCAAACTATGCCTAAGGATCCTAAGTTAACAGCTGATCAAATGAAGGAAATGATTGCTAAGTTAGGATATGGTCGTTATGTGAATGAAAAGTTTCCGTTTGCGCATAACTATGTTGATAACAGTGAAGATGATATAAAGCCCGAAGCTGATGAGCCTCATGGTCAACACGTCTCAGGGATTATTGCAGCTGATGGTCAACCAGATGGTGACAAAGAATACGTAGTTGGGGTAGCACCGGAAGCTCAATTATTACAGTTGCGGGTCTTCAGTGCCGATGGAACATCACTTGATTTAGCTAAACAAATTGTTGATGCCGTTAATCTAGGTGCTGATGTAATTCAAATGTCTCTTGGTGGTGGTGTAGCTGCTGCTGATTTGGGAGTGGCTGATCAAAAAGCAGTTCAATATGCAGTTGATCACGGTGTAATTGTTTCGATTTCAGCATCAAATAATGGGAATGCAGCTTCTGTTGATAATACTAGTCATATTACTGATTCAGATTATCAATCAGGAGGAAATGCTGGTAATTATGAACCATTTAGTTCAAGTACTGTTGCTGATCCGGGTGCATCACGCAATGCAATTACTGTAGCTGCTGAAACTTCTGATACAGGTAAAGACAGTGACATGGCTTCTTTCAGTTCATGGGGACCATTGCCTGATTTTACCTTAAAGCCGGATATTTCAGCTCCAGGATCTGATGTGACTTCTTTAGCAAATGATAACCAATATACTAAGATGAGTGGGACTTCAATGGCTGGTCCATTTGCTGCAGGAGCAGCGGCTTTAGTTAAAGAACGACTAGCTAAAACTAATCCTGAACTAAAAGGTGCAGAGTTAGTTAAGGCAGTTAAAGCATTGTTAATGAATACGGCTAATCCACAGACTCAGAATGGGTATACTACACCAGTTTCACCTAGAAGACAGGGTGCAGGTCAAATTAACGTAGGGGATGCAACAGCTTCACCGGTATACATTACTACTGATGATGGCACTGGGGCACTTAGTTTGCGTAAAGTCGGAGAAAATACTGAATTTACTTTGACTTTGCATAACTTGTCAGATAAGGCTCAAACTTATACTTTTGATGATATGGGTGGAGGCTTTACTGAAAAGAGAGAAAAGGATAGCGGAATCTTTTACGATGTTCAACTCGCAGGAGCAAATGTTTATGGTGCAGATGCTGTTACCGTAGCACCAAAGTCAGATGCACAAGTTAAATATACTTTAAAATTATCTAATTTGAGGCCTAATCAATTAGTCGAAGGATTCTTAAACTTTACAAATACTGAAACTAAGAAAACATTGGTAGTGCCATACTTAAGTTATTATGGTGATATGACCAATGAGAATGTCTTTGATAATAATGCCAATGAAGATAATGACATCCAAGGCAATCGTTGGACTAATGAGGATAACTATCCACGCGGAATTGCTGATCAAGACTCACTTAAAAAGTTAATCAATGTTGATGGCAAATATAATTGGCAAGAAGTAGCTAAGTTATATGAAAGTGGTAAGGTTGCCTTTTCACCCAATAACGATAATAAGAGCGATTTAGTTAGACCTTATGCATACCTTAAGCAAAATGTTGAAGATCTTAAAGTGGAAATCTTAGATGCTAAAGGCAATGTAGTAAGAGTTTTGGGTGATTCTCATGGAATTCAAAAGTCATATCATGCCGATGGCGAAGGTACCGTTGATATGGGATACTCGGCCTCAGATGCATCTGTTTTTGACTGGGATGGCAAACTTTACGATGCTCAAACAGGTAAGATGGTTGTCGCTCCAGACGGAAATTATACTTATCGGTTTGTGGCAACTTTGTATAATGATGGTCCTCATCAAGTCCAAACACATGATACCCAAGTTGTAATTGATACTATTGCGCCAACTTTGAGTAATGTGAAATTTGATCAGACAAATTCTACTTTGAGTGGTGACTATAAAGATACGGGTGCTGGATTTACAAGTTATTCATACGGTACGGTAACTATTAATGATAAAGTATTCGGTTTTAAATTAGATGATCAGGAACAATCAGTTTTTTCAGATCATGATAAAACCTCAGGTCATTTTGAATTTAAGCTGACGCCTGAAGAACTTAATTCATTTTCGGGTGCGGGTAATAAAGTAACCGTTGCAATTAGTGATGTAGCAGATAATACAGCTGCCTTAACTTTAGATGTAGCTGGTCAAGCAGGCAAACCAGAGGTTTCTGTTTGGAATGCTACTAATGGTTTAGCATTTAATCAAAAGATGGAGGATTATGATGCTAAAACCAATACTTATACTCTACGTGGCGGTGCAACAAAGGATTTTTATCTTAATGGAAAGTTAGTTCAAGTAGCCAATGATCAATACGCGGTACCCGTTGCTGCAGATGAAAAAACACCATTGGTATTCTCAAGTGATCAAGCTGGCCATGACGTATTACTAACCTTTACTCCTGCTACGCTTAAGGCTAAATTTGCATGGCAACATGTCGATGGAGAAAAGAAGAGTTTCGGTCCAGAAATCTATTCAGTATTTGGTTCTAATGATCAGGATATTGTTGTTCAAGCAGCAGTGACTAAAGGTGATAATGTTCAAGCATTTGCTCAAGATTATTTCACTAAAGAAATTTATACTGCTACTGTCAAAGATGGCGTGGCAACATTCCATATTCATACAAGCATTAATAAGGGAAAGGATGGTAAATTCGCTCGAGCTTTACTAAAAGGCTGGACGGAGATTGTTGGGCCTACCTTTAATGACAAGCAAAAGACAGCAACTACTGATATTAATGATGAAGTCTATATTGGAGTTTACTATGACCCTGCTCATGCTGATCAACAACCTTATATTGATCGGGATAAATTAGGAGTTAAAATGACTGATGAAGTAGCTGATACGGCTGCATTTGGTCCTACTCCATATCCAGGTTATGAACCAGAAGATAAGTCTAATAAAGACATTCATTTTGACTATTTGACAGATGGTGGCGTATCTAATTTTGGCTTAGAAGCAGTTGAAAATGGCTATTATGATCCTGCTACTAATGAATTTACTTTAACTGGTCATGTTGATTCTAATGTCGTTAGCTTAACTGCAATGATTGCTAGTGGATTTGAAAATGATCCTAATAATCAAGTAGATATTCACGATAATGGTAAATTTACGATTGTCTTTAAGATGCCTCGTACAGGTCATAGATATGTGCAATACATCTATAAGACTACAGATGGTACTGAAAAACGGGGATCAGTTGGTTTAATTTTAGATATAGTTAAACCTACCTTGTCAGTTGATCAACTTGGTAGTCAAGATGTTGCAGAATTTACCACTAATAAGCCAATCTTTAAGATTTCTGGTGAGGCCAATGACAATCTTGATGGCTATAAGTTCTACCTTGATGGTGATAATTTGTTTAGCCAATTTAATGGTTCTGGTTATGACTATGTTGCAGGATTATATGCTAGTCCTGACTCAACTAACGATTATGGCTCACACAGGTTTGAAAAGGAAGAAGTACTTGATGATAAGCATGGTCAGCCAACAACGCATGTCTTTACTATTGCAGTAGTTGATCAATTGGGCAATAAAGTAGAAAAGAAAGTAATCGTCCATTACGACCCTAACTTTGTTGAAACTCCTGTTGTTGATCCTAACCAAAATAATAGTGATACTGATAATCAAGATCCTGTAGTAGTTGTACCAAATGTTGTAGATTCAGCTGCACAGGTAAGTCAAATTCAACCTGATGTTAAAAATGATGTTACTCCATCATTTGCTGATGCTGATAAAGAAAAGTCGCTTGTCTTGACTCATGCTGCATTTGTTTATGATCAAGATGGACAAGTCGTTTCTGTTAATAATAAAGTTCAACGCCTTGAAACCGGAACAACTATTTCTGCTTGGAATAATGGTAAAGTAGTGAAGATCAAGGGACAACAATTCCTTCAAGTAGGAACTAATGCCTATGTTAAATTGGCCAATACTTTTATGAAGAAATTAGTTGTTAAGAATGCGTATGTTTATAATGCAAGTGGCAAAGTAGTATCAGTTAACGGTAAGGTAAGATTGATTAAGAAGGGCCATTATGTTTCTGTTTGGAATAATGGTGAACTCTTTAAGATTCATGGCAAAAAGTATTACCGAATTGGTGAAAATGCATATGTTAAATTAGCTAATTTGCAAGCTACTAAATATATTTTGTTGAAAAAGAATGCTTATGTTTATGATCATAATGGCAAAGTTGTTAAGAATCATATTAAGCGTGTTCTTTTAAAGAAAGGGACTAAGCATAGTGTTTGGAACAATGGCAAAACCATTTTGATCCATGGTGAACGTTTCTATCAATTAGGACAAAATAGCTATGTTAAAGCTGTAAATGCTAAATTATTGTAAAAGTAGAATAAACTAAAAGAACCAAGTAGTTGATAAAAGACTACTTGGTTTTTGCTTATCTAAAATTATTTTTATGATAGATCATCAATAGTTTGGACTGCGTTTCTACCAGAATATATACAATATCCAGCTTCAGCACCAGATACAACAACATCGTAACTATCACCGGTAATTGCATTCGCTGCATCATTTCCAATAGCATATAAACCAGGAATAGCATATCCGTTAATATCTAAGACCTGATTTTGAGGATTAGTTCTTAAACCACCTGCTGCACAAAAAGCCACATCGTTGAATTCAATAGCATAAAATGGACCTTCTTCAATGGAGTATAGCATACGTGCATCTTTATATAAATCTGTATCCTTTTTTTGATGGCACATTTTATTATAGTGGTTTACGGTATTAACTAGATTAGGTAAATTAATATTTTTAGCTAATTGTTCAATATTGTCTGCTTGATGGATATAAGGAGCATTCTTTTGAAGAGCGGTTTTAATTTGTTGTTTTAAATCAAGATACTTTTTATTACTAATAGGTGCGCCTTCAGTGACAAAACTATTTATTTGTTTTTGATCCATTATTGCAAAACTTCTAAACTGACGTGCTAATGAACGTCCACCAACACCCCAATTTGCGGATGTATCTTCATTAGTAAAACGATCGCCAACTTGGTTAACCCATAAAACACCTTCACGAGTTGCAGCATTATTTAAGTCTGTACCACGAAAAATATAGGCAGGTGTTTGATCATCTTTTAGACTACCACCAGAACTCATTACAAAACCCATTGCTTGATAAGCTCCTACAGCATATGCTAGGCGTAAGCCATCCCCATTATTTTTACCAGAATTCATTGCTGTTACACGTTTAGAACTATAATCAGTTAGTTTATCAATTAGTTTAGAATTATTAAGGAAACCACCAGTTGCTAAAATTACATTATTGGTTCTAATAAATTTGATTTGCTTACTAAGATAATCTTCAATAACTACACCTGAAATGGTATTATTGGCATCTAATTGTAACTTTTTGGCACTAACAGAGGTAATAATATCGACACCATGTTTTCTAACAAATGGTTCTAAACCGTCTTGGATTGCTCCTTTGCCGTGATCTTTAAAAATATGCCAAACGAGTAAACCCTTGGTACCTAGATTGCGCATTTTACCAAATTTAACACCGTGTTTTTTCATCCATTCGATATTGGAAGCAGACTTATCAACATAGTCTTTCCAGATTCGCATATCAGCAGTATGATGGGTAAAATTTTGCTCAATTTCTAAAATCTGTTTTTTGGTAACAGAAATATGGTGTTCTTTTTGGTATTCTGATTCAACTGCAAACATACCCTCAACATAGTTTCCTGTACCTCCAATAGTTCTACCTTTTTCTATTAAAAGAGTAGATAAATGATGTTCAGCAGCTTCAGTGGCAGCAGCCATACCAGATAAGCCAGCTCCAACAATAACTAAATCATATTCATTTTTATTAGGTAACATTGTTAACTCCATTTATTAATTACTTTTTCAACCATTTGTTCACATTCACCAACGTAATTTTCAGGTTTTAAAAGTATTTCTAGTGTTTCTTCATTAATATCGTTTATAACGCGTTTATCTTTCTTAAGAACATCTAATAAATGCTGGTCATTTGAAATGGCAGTTTGTGCATCCTCATATAGTACTTGATGGGCAACTTGTCTTCCTAGCTTTTCACCGAGATAAAGCATAACTTGTTCAGAAACGATTAAGCCATGAGTTAAATTAAGATTTTTTTGAATTTGTTTCTGATTAATCTGTAATTGATCAAGAACTGTGTTCATTTTTACTAAAGCAGCTGAGATATATAAGAAAATTTCGGAAATATAGTTCTCTTCAGCATAGTATCTTACATCTCGTTCGTCTTCCAAAATCATTGCAGGATAAACAATACTTACTTCATTTTGGGCTAAATGAACATTTTGCATGATTTGATCACAAATCATAGGATTACGTTTTTGGGGCATTGTGGAAGATGAGATTTTGCCTAATTTAAATCCTTCAGAAAACTCATCAATTTCATTACGACCAGATAGCATAATTTGATTTGCAATTTCACCAACTGTACCAGCTAAAATTACGTTTAAACTGGCAATAGTTGCAAAGCGATCACGAGCAACGTGCCAGGTAATAGTTGGTGAACTAAGATTTAATAGATGACACATTTCGTTGCGAACTTTTTGTCCTTTTCCGTTTAAAGAAGCCAAAGAACCCGCAGCTCCACCAAGTTCACCAACAAAGCCAGTAGGAATATATTTTTTTATTTCTTGAATTTCTCGACCAATTTGATCTGCCCAAACAGCAAATTTATAGCCTAAAGTAATTGGAACGGCTTGTTGAGTATTGGTTCTTCCTGCCATAATTAATGATTTATATTGTTCAGCTTTTTGCAGCAGTTTCTTTAATAGAATATTACTTTGCTTTAATATTAATTCTTGTGCTTTTTTAGATTGAATCATCAAACCGGTGTCAATAATATCTTGTGTCGTTGCGCCCCAGTGGATCCATTTTCCGGCTTCTGGAGAAACAAGTTTAGTTAAATACTTTATTTGTGGCATTAGAGGATGACTTGTTTTCTTAATTTCTGCTCTAATTTCGTCTGTATCAAAATCTTCGTAATGAGCTTTGGCTTTAATTTCATCAGCTGCTTTTTGTGGAATAATACCTTCTTTCGCTTCTGCTTGAGCCAATGCAACCCAAGTATCAAGCCAGGATTGGATTTGTTCTTCATCGCTAAAAATTTTGCGCATGTTTTCAGTGCTATATTGATCTTTAAAAATTACTGAATCAATTGGATTTGATGCCATTTTTATGTACTTCCTTTCGTATTTTGTTTCTACACAAATTGATGAATTCGAGATTTGCAGAAGAATCGGTTATGCCCTTATTACAAGCAATCACTAAGTTCATTTGATATGGTTGGCTACCAAATGAATATAATTTAAGATGTTTTAAACCAGATAGGTAAACTAAAAAATCTACCATTGGAGTCCAACCTATATTAGAATCTACTGCTAATAAAACATGCTCGATTGTTGATAAAGTAACTTGAATGTTGGGTTCTTGTGCTATAGTTGTCAATAAATATTTTTTTATGTGTTCTCTAAAAAAACTGTGCTGTCGCAAACCTATTAAAGGCAGCTTATTTATTGTTTTCGGCTTTAACCATGGATATGAAAACGATGGACGATAATTAGTTTCAACCACAGTTGAAGTCCTTTCAGGTGCAATAAGACATATTTGTCCAGAAACAATTGGAAAAATATCTATATTAGAAGTATCTTTATTTTCGAATTCTTTCATTGTGAAAATAAGGTCTAGTTTACCTTGAAGTAATAATCGATTTAAGACAACAACCTTATCCTCATAAGCATAGAGTGAAATTCGTGGATATTTCTTTTCAAATCGAGGAATTATTTTAGAGATTAGAATTTTCCCCAATGATAAAGGAAAGCCAATTTTAAGAGTTGTCTTAAGGCCCTGGGTATGATTTTGAACTGAATTATCAAAATTGCGCCAAAGTGTTTGAATTTGTTCTTCAGTTTCTAAATATTTTTGACCAGCATAGGTTAGTTGAAAAGTTTTTCCATTTCTTTGAAATAATTTAACCCCAAGTTCTTTTTCTTTATTTTTAACAAAACGACTTAAAGCAGGTACTGAGACGAATAATTCATCAGCTGCTTTAGTTAAGCCACCATATTCTGCAATTCTTTGAATATACGTATAATCTTTTCTCATTTTTATCACTGTAATTCCGTTTAGTATTGTTAATTAACAACCAAAGTATATAATTTCACAATTTATTTTCAAAATTGTTTTTTGAAGACTTGTAGCAATAATTATGAAAAATGAACAGCGCTTTCATAGCTGGAATAATCCTGATATATCAAAGAAATAAAGAAAAGCATGTCGTGATAAAATTAATAATTTGGTTAATATTTATTTTAAATATTAACATGACATATAACACATATGTGAATTAATATACAAATTGAGAATTAAATGTGGGAGGTATAAATTATGAGTCCACTTGGAATAACTTTGATCATTCTTCTACTAACGATAATTGCTTTTCTGTCTGGAAAAGTTCCAATGTCGATTGTTTCAATGGGAATCATCTTAGCATTAATTATTTTTAAAATTTTACCAGTTCAGCGAGCCTTTAGTGGTTTTATTAATATCAATGTTATTATGTTTGCTGGTATGTTCGTAATTGGTGCAGGAATTACCAAAACAAGTATTTTGGAAAAAGTACAACATTTGGTCGTTAGGTTTAAAGATAAACCGAAAGAATTAATGTTAATTTCTTGTGTAGTAGCTGCTATTTTAGGACTATTAACTTCTGGAACATCAGCTACAGCAATTCTTTTACCTTTATTAATTGGAATTTCAACTTCAATTGGCTTAAGCCGTTCAAAAATTCTATATCCTGTTGCTGTAGTAACTAATGTTGCAGCTGCAAGTACCTTCTTGGGTATTGGATCAAGTAATATGGCTTGGTCATCAATTATGATGAAATTAGGCGCTAAGCATCCATTAGATTTGATGTCTTTTACTTGGGCTAGATTACCTTTTTTAATTATTGCCATCTTGTATATGGCTTTAATTGCTCCTAAGTTTTTACCAAATCGTGATAATTCAACATTTCACGATAGTTTTCAAAATAAGGATTTACATACTAAGTTAAGTCCAATCAAAGAAAAGATTGCTATTGTTATCATTTTAGCAACAATTATTTTAATGATTTTATCGAATATTATTCATGTGCCAATTTATTTAATTTCTACCATTGGTGCTGTGTGTTTAGTAATTTTTGGAATTTTATCTGAAAAAGAAGCTCTAGCTTCAATTAATTTGCCAACAATATTTTTGTTTGGTGGCGTACTAGCACTATCTGATGCTTTACAAGTTACTGGTGCAGGTGATTTAGTTGCTGGAATTATTACTTCAGTTGTTGGTAAAGGAAGCAATCCATTCTTAGTTATGGGAATTTTCTTTGCTGTACCATTTATTGTGACACAATTTATGTCAAATTTAGCTACAGTTGCTATTTTCGTTCCATTAGTTGCATCAACTGCTCTAAAAATGGGATTTGATCCACGTGCAGCCGTTTTAGCTGTAATAACTGCTGCTTGTTGTTCATTCCTAACGCCATTGGCTTCACCACCACAAGCGATGATTATGGAGCCAGGTGGGTATAAATTAATTGATTATTTGAAATCCGGTTGGCCGTTAGCTCTTATTTTTATCATTATAGGCAGTTTTTGGTTCCAAATTATTTATCCATTATAGGAAGAGGCATTTTATGAGTGATTTAAAAATTACTGACATTAAATTAAGACCAGCAGGTAAATATTTATTTGTTCAAGTTGAAACTAATGGTGGAATTACTGGAATTGGAGAAGATGGTATTTGGGGATTTTTAGGCGCTGCACAAGGCATAATTGATAAATTTAAAGCTTGTTTGGTGGGGAAGGACCCATTTAGAATTGAACATTATTGGAATTATCTCTATCGCAGTATGTATTTTAGAGGTAGTGTGATTATGGCTGCTTTATCAGCTATTGATATTGCACTATGGGATATTAAAGGAAAGGCACTTGGAGTTCCCGTATATGAGTTGCTTGGTGGTAAGGTTAGAGATAAGGCGCGTAGTTACGATGTAGCTTTTGAATTTACTCCAGAAGGCGTAGCTAAAGGTGCAAAAGAGCTTAAAAAAGCTGGTTTTACAGCTATGCGTTTATTACTAACAGGCAATGGTAATGATCAAAAGCATCCCCAGTTAAGTGTCACGCAAGGAATTTTTAGTCATAAGATTGCTTATTATACGGAATGTGTTAAGGCGGTTAGGGATGCAGTAGGTGACGACTTTGATATTTTAATGGATGTACATCGGAGTTTAAGTGTTCCTGAAGCTATTGAGTTATGCAATTCGGTTGAAAAATATCACCCATATTATATCGAAGATCCAATTGCTCCAGATAATTTTGATATTTTGAGTGATCTTAATCAACATATCAATGTTCCAATTGCAGATGGTGAGAGAAATATTAATATTCAGGAACATGAGATGCTTATTCGACGTGGCATTCAATATGTACGTCCGGATATTTGTGTTTGTGGTGGAATTACTGCTGGAAAAAAGATTGCAGCAACAGCTGAAGCATCTTATGCTTTAGTTGTACCTCATAATCCACTGGGTCCAGTATCAACAGCTGCTTGTTTGCAACTTGCAGCTGCTATCCCTAATTTTGCAATTATGGAATTTCCTTCTTTCTATCGTAATGGGCATGAGAAGCCGATGATTAAAGAGCCATTTACCTGGAAAGATGGCTATATGGATATTCCCGATCGTCCTGGTTTAGGAATTGAGTTAGTAGACAATTTAGAAGAAAAATTTCCAATAGCTCAAAGAAGCATGGGAGCACAACAGGCATGGGATGGTTCAGTTGTGGATATTTAATAAAATAATCAAATTAACCAAGTAGTTGTAAAAGGCTGCTTGGTTATTTTGGTTTTATAAAATATTTTTTATTCAACAATCTCCTGCAAAAATAATGCAATTAGTCCCTAAATATGTGAGAATGTAATTGCTTACAGCATTTTGCGATGATAATAAAGGAGTTTTTCCATGACTGAAGATGCAAAACTAAAGCAAGTAATGAATAAAATTAACGATGCAATTAGTTGGATTAAGCAGCTAAACTGTATTGTGCTTAATTCTATAAATACTGAATTAAATCCTGATGACGGCAGTGTCTTGCTTTACTTACAAACGCCAAATAACTTAATTGTGCCTAGTTTACTTTTGAACGTGCAAGCTTATGACTACTTGCTTGAGCAAGATGATGCTTCTAACGGCGAGGGGATTATTATTAGTTGGGCTGGCAGTTTTATGGATGCCACGGTGCCAAAAGAGAGGACCGGGCTTGATCCGGAGCAATTGCTCCAAGATATGGATTATTTGTACAATGTCTGGTATAAATTGACTAAGCAAAGTGAAGCGATTAATGATTATTATCAAGATACAGCTGATTTGTCTGCTGAAAAGATCAAGGCAGAATTGCAACAGATTTTAACTACAAGCGGCGTGTTTGACGCTGATGTATTAGCCGAAACTAAAACGCAGCTAGCAGGGATGCCGTTTGCCTATTTATGGGGAATTTATCAAGAAGTGCAGCGTTCAACCGATGATAGCAAAACTGCAGGACAACTGCTTTATCACTTAGTAGTCGAGGTCCCTCATGATTCTTACTTGTTCAAGCCAGATCCTGATTTTTCTTTATTAGCAAATGTAGCTGATCAAGCTGCAGCAACTGGCGCTGATTCTAACTCGATGGGTGAGCCAATTGAACGAGTAGAAGCGGAAAAATTGGCAGAAAAATTACGCCAAGCAGGTGATTTATTGGTCGAAAATAATTTAATCCCTGCTGGCGCTTTGGACGTGGAATATGATGAGACGCAACATGACGTGATTGTCTACTTGCAGTCACCTAATGATGTGATGATTTTCCGTAATGATGTTCTAGGTACTAAAACTGCGGCAATGATTGAGCATGAAAATACAGAGCAATGCGCAGCTCATCTGGCTATTTCCTTTATTTTGAATTTTGCGCGTGACTTGCAAGATACGGCCGGGCAAATTAGCGAACAAGATTGGGACGGCTATTGCGCTGATTTGGACTACTTGTACCGGATAATTTTGGGCTTTTCCGCCAGCATCCCTGATGTCGATAACTATTTAAGCAGCACCAATGATCGGACCCTTGTAGATTTACGACAAAAATTGATCAGTTATATTCAGGCAAGTGATAGTGAGGACAAGACTGACTTAATCGGGATTATTAATCAACTAGGATATGGCTATCTCTACACTTTAATGGCATATATCGATTCAATTGGCGATGACCAAAATGCTAATGCGATTACCGACTTCTTGGGTCACGCTCTCGTTTATTTACCAACGCAGGATATTGCTAGTGGCTTTAATCCTGACAAGAATTTCTCTGTTTTAGCTGAAAATAATCCGCATGATACCTGGCAAAATGGCTCAATTGTGCTTGATAACGGTCAAGGTGATACATCAGGTATTGTGGCTGACTTATATGCTAAGCTTCAAGCAGCAGTAGAAAAGCTGGAGCAGCGCTGCGATTTTGTACCTGGTTCAATTAATGTTCAATACTCAGCCAAGCAAGGTTTAGCAGGAATTTTGTTCCAGACGCCTAGTCGCATCATCAGTCCTTCTTTTGCTTGGAATGCGCAAAGTGCAGCCCAATTAAGTGATCTAGAGCCCGAACAAATGGAGACCCAATTAGGACTTGATTATGTTTTTGGTGCTTTTGGTGAAGCGCTGGACAATTTGGCTGCTGGAATTCGCAACAATCAAGATAAACTTGATCAGGTCAGCATGGAGCAGATCAACACTGATTTAGCCTATAATTTTGAACGAATCACTAAGCTATCACAGACCTATGCCGACCTAGATCCAGCCCTAAAAGAAATGATGGGCGAAGATTATGATGAAAGAAAATTGCGCGACTACTTAACTACTGCGATGCAAGTAGACGATAATGATGCGGCTTATCAAGCTGATGGCCTGTTAATTCGGGCAACTTATGCACAAATTTTTGCCTTATATCGATTAATGCATGATAGTAAGTTATTAGAACCTAAGGCCACAACTTTAGTTGATTTATTGCAGTATCAACCAGAGCACCTGATGAAATTTGAAGTAGTTAAAGACGTTGATTTGTTTGATAATGATCGTGACGATGAGTAATTTTTGAGGGAGAAAAATGATTAGAAGAGCAAGAAAAACAGATTTTCCTTTTGTATATCCCATCTTAAAGCAAATTTTTGATGAAATGCAGATGAAGTCGATTGAATCATTGCCAGAAGACCAATTTTACAGCCTGATGAAACTAGGTTTTATCTCTGAAGATTATCGCTATTCATACCGCCGAATTTGGGTAGCTGAAGATCATGGTAAGGTGACCGGAATTTTAGATATGTATCCTTATAAGGACCAGAAGATCATCGATGTTGTCTTGCGCCATAACTATGCAAATGCTGGTTTACCCATTTCAACCGTGATTTTTGATGATCAAGAAGCTTGGCCACACGAGTGGTATATTGATGCGTTAGCTGTACATCCCGACCATTGGGGTGAACACATTGCTAGTCGTCTGATGGACGAGGCAGAACAAGTAGCGTTAGCTCATGGCTATCATATTATCAGCTTAAATGTGGACAAAGAAAATCCACGTGCGCAAGCTTTATACAAGCATAAGGGTTATGAAATTGAAAAATCGATGACGATTGGCGATCGTACTTATGACCATATGATTAAGAAGATTTAAGATAAAAGCAGTATTCCTAAAGCATTGGCTGAAAGAATGCTGTTTTTATGTTTATCCAAAAAAGTGATATTCAATTACTAAAACAATATTTTCCACTAAAACCCGAACAATTTATAGTCCATATAGACAATAAATGAACAAATTATACAATTTAAGCACTAAAAAGCTTTAAATCAATTCAAAATCATGCTAGAATCGGATCATTGGTAAAATTATGAATTCAAAGGGTAGACAGATAATGAACAACGACATTGAGAAAATTTTGTTTGATCAAGCACAATTAGATAAGCGCATGGATGAGATGGCTGCTGAATTGAATCAAAAATATGAGGGCAAGCAGCCGATTGTCATTCCCGTTTTAAATGGGGCAATGATTTTTGCTAGTGACATGATCAAGCGACTTAACTTTAAATTGACAGTTGATCCAATTAAGGCTTCAAGTTATGCCGGTACCGAATCAACAGGCAAGGTAAAGATCACTCAAGATATAAAATCTGATGTTAAAGATCAACCGGTAATTTTTATGGAAGACATTATTGATACCGGTCGTACGCTTCAAGCATTGAGTGAAGTGATGAAAGACCGTGGTGCCGCCAGCGTTGAAGTGGTAGCTATGCTTGATAAGCCAGATACTAGAGTAGTTGATTTCCATGCTGATTACTATGGTTTTCAAGCTCCAGATGCATTTTTAGTAGGGTATGGTCTTGACTATAACGGCTTATATCGTAATTTACCTTATGTCGGTATTTTAAAACGTAAAATTTATGCTTAATGTAAAAAGTTGCTAGTATTCGTTGCTAGCAACTTTTTTAAATGTGATGGAGAAAAAGGCATTCAACGTCAGTATAAACTGTGATGACATTGTCTTGATAGTCATGAGCAATCCAGTCTAGAATTCGAATAAGAATCAAACTGGAAATGCTTTGGATATGCTTATTAGAAAGATTACTATTGAATAGCAATTTTTGCATTTCACGAAAAAGAGCTTGGTCAACTTGTGTTCGAATTTGACTTGAGGCAAGAGAATGTACATTTCGATAGTAGGTGGCATTAGTTTCAATTTCTATCAGTAAGTTGTGTGCTTTTTTATGTAAAGTACTTGATTGGGGATTGTTGAAGCAAGAATTGATTTCGAATTGCAGTACTTGACTAAATAGATCATTCAAATTTTTAAAGTTGCGGTAAAAAGTTCCGCGACAGATATTTGCAGCTTTACAGAATCTTTGAACTGAATACTTGTAAACAGTTCCTTGTGATAGGTCTTTTTTTAAGGCTTGTGCAAAGAATTGGATATGTATCCTGTCTTTCCTAGTTTTTCTTCTTGTAGTAGTGAAATACATCTTTATCCTCCCTTTTTTATGTTCATTGAACATATTTATATAGAATATACCAGTTGCTATTTAATATAGCAATCCTTTTTTTAGATAACAATAATGTAATAGATTGTGTAAGCGAAAATCCCGCATGGATAACGTAAAAATGCTTTTGAAAAAGTTTATTAATTGTAATCATAATTTGCTGTACTGTTGTTAATTATGTACAGTTATTGCTGGAAACATTGATTTATCAAGGATTATAGACAAAATAGTAATAAGATAGTAACTTAACACACTATTAGTATTAGCTAATGTATACAAACAATTAGATAGCTTAATTGAAAATGTGTGAATATCTGCATTTTTTTGACAGGATTTTGATGAAAAATGGGCAAAAATAAAAGAGCTCAAATAGTTGACTGAACTACTTGAGCTCTTGGATTAGGAAACTGTATTAAGTTTTTAACTACAGCGTTAGTTTTAATGATTGAATTTTCTGTAGTTTTGGATGTAACATTTAGCAACACCCATCATGTGAACACTAACCTTGCTTTGGTCACCCTTTAAGCCACTGAAACTAATACCAAAGTATTTAGTCTTAGCATCGTAGCTCTTAGTACGGCAACCAAGTAAATCACCAGCGTGTTCCCATTCAGTATATCTAGATGAGTCATTCATCTGACTGTCAGAGCCTGCAAAACCGCCAAAAAGCATTTGCTTTACGTTAAAGTAAATTTGGTTTTTCAATACTGACATTGGACGTAAGTTAGTATTGTATGTTGAAGAGATAGGCAAGCCAGCTTCATCTTCGTAGACTTGACCTACTTTTGAGTTAAGGCCAGAAGCCTTAGCTGCGCGTTCAATTCCAGTAACATAGTGGTCGGCATCCCAGCAAGATCTGTTATGGCTGTAGTATTCGTTAGCTACACGATTTGCAAAGTGCAAAGCACCTCGCTTGTAAGTCCAGTCTTGCTTGCCAAGTTGATGACGTGCAGAATTAATTAAGCTTAAAGTGTATTGGCTCAGTTCTTTTTGTTGAGACGCAGTTAATTTAGTCACGTTAACTAACGTATTATCTGAACCCGCATCACTATTGGTGTTTTCCTTCATGCCTTTTTTAGAAGCATCAATCAAAGCCTTACTTGCTTTACCAGTTTGGTTCCATTTAATAATGGCACTCTTGGTGTAACCAGCAGGTAATGTGATAGAAGCAGCTTGAACAGTAGAGTTGTTATTATTTGAAATAGCAACACTTCCACCTGCTAAAGCGGCTGCAATACCGATAAGTGATAATAGCCTAACATTCTTTGTCATTTTTCCCAATCCCCCTATATTACGAAAAGAATTACCAATTTATAAGTCATTTTTTTGCTTAAGGAGTAGTCAATTCCTTAAAGCTCGTTATATGTCTCTTCATGGAATGATACTAACATTATTAAAAACAAAGTCTATATATGAAAAGCTTTAATAACGTATCGTGTTAAATAAAAAACATTGATGTTATTTTTTTAGAGTACTAGTTTATCAAGACTTAGGGCGACGTAAAATAAAAACTATACGGTTAATAAATAATTAGAAAGTTTTTTGATAAAGGCTAAATTTATATAAAAAAATATATAATTATAACCTAAGTTATCTGTAAATTATCAAGTACTAATGACTAAGAGTTGGGATAAAATCAGCGTTTAGCAAAGATATGCTTTAAAAATATTATATTGTATAGAAAATAGCGGAAAGATATTAAAATTATAATTAATTTCAAAATTACACTACAAAATATGGAAGTGAAACTAGTTTGAGTCGTATTTTGTAATTAAAGCTATACGATCATCAAATACGGACTATTTATTTTTGTGGTTAAAGGAATGTTCAAATTATAGTTTATCTTGGTCATGAAACGATTATTTTTTTCATTTTTACACTATTACTAATAAAGGCAAGTTAAACACCTGATTTGTTAGGCTTAAGGCAAAATTTAAAAATATTTCGCGTAGTGAAACGCGTTCCAAAACTTGAAACAAAGTCTGAAGCTGGTGAAAACGAATACATTTGTGGGAGAAGATGATATAAATATATGCGTAAGGCAAATGAAACAGAGATAAAAACTTAGTTTTATTTAAAGGAGAAAATAGATTATGGATGGTAAGAAATATTCAGTAGTTATTGCTGGCGGTGGTAGTACTTTTACTCCAGGATTTGTCCTTGATTTAATCAAGAGTCAGGATAAATTCCCATTAAGACAGTTGAAGTTCTATGATAACGATGCTGAACGGCAAGAAAAGATTGCCAAAGCTGTTGAAATTATCATGAAGGAAAGGGCACCACAAATTAAGTTTTCTTACACAACTGATCCTAAAGAGGCCTTTACTGATGTAGATTTTGTTATGGGATCAATTCGTGTTGGTAAATATCACATGAGAAGCTTGGATGAAAAGATTCCATTAAAATATGGCGTGAATGGTCAAGAAACTACTGGACCCGGAGGAATGGCCTATGGTCTTCGCTCAATTCCCGCAATTTTGCAAATTATTGATTGGATGGAAGAATACTCACCAAATGCTTGGATGATCAACTACTCCAACACAATTGCAATCGTTGCAGAAGCTTGCCGTCGTCTTCGTCCAAATGCTAAGGTAATTAACATTTGTGATATGCCGATTGATGATATGGACAGAATGGCTGCCATTTGTGGTTTGGACAGTTGGCATGATATTGACTTTAACTATTATGGTTTGAATCACTTTGGCTGGTGGAAAGAAGTCCGCAACAAGAAGACTGGCGAAGACTTAATGCCTAAGTTGAAGGAATACGTCAAAGAGCACGGCTATTGGGTAGGTGGCGATTACGACAAGGATACTGAAGCTTCTTGGGAAGCCACCTTTAAGAAAGTTGCCGATGAATATAAGCTAGAGCCAGAAACTTTGCCAAACAATTACATGCAATACTACTACTTCCCACAATATGAAGTTGCTAATGCTGATCCGAAGCATACTCGTACTGATGAAATTCGTGAACACCGGCAAAAGATTGTCTTTGGCGAATGTGAAAGAATCGTAAAGGTGGGAACTGCTAAGAATAATATTTGGGATATTTCAGGTTTGCACTCTGAATATATCGTAGATATTTGTCATGCGATCGCATTTAACACTCATGAAAAGTTCTTAGCTAACTGTGCTAATAACGGTGCAATTTCTAATATGGATCCAGATTCAATTGTTGAAGTACCAGCATTGTTTGGTGCTGATGGCATTCAACCAATGGCTACGGGTAAAGCAGGTCGCTTCCAAAGAGGCTTGATGATGGAACAACAAACTTGTGAAAAATTGGTTGTTGATGCTTATGTTGAACATTCATACAATAAGATGCTACAAGCATTTGCATTAAACAAGACTGTACCAGATGCTTCCGTTGCTAAGAAGATTTTGGATGACATGATTCCAGTTAATGCTCCATACTGGCCAGAACTTAAATAATTAATTGTCATAACATAACTTCAATTTAAGAATAAAAATTAAGGTAGTTACTCAAATAGGGTGGCTACCTTTTTTGAGTACGACATGATATTCTTTTCTTAATAAGAAACAGTGATGAGAAAGGAAACAGAATGGATTTAGAAACAGCGGTCATGAAGAAAAAGGAAAGTTTTAATGAGACCGATAAAGCGATCGTTAGCTATTTATTGAAATATCCTGAAGCAGCAAGTCAGTTGAGTTTGCTGGAATTAGCTCAGAAATTATACGTTTCTAAGTCCGCTATTTTTCGCCTAAGCAAAAAATTGGGATTAAGTGGTTTCAGCGAATTGAAATTTGAATTGTCCGAGTTAGCTACACGAAAGGAGCAAAACGTTAAGAACAAGCAAACGCTAGATTTCAATACGGATTTACAAAAGATCATTGCTGAAACTTTTAAATATTTTAAGGGATTAAACTTACAACCATTTTTTGCGGATTTAGATCAAGCGGAAACGATCTATCTTTACTCTACTGGCTGGCAGCAGCAAATTATCGCGGAATATTTGGCGCATAACTTTTTCTTAATTGGTAAAAAAGCAATTATTTTGCCTAGTGCACGCGACGAAGTGGCATTATTAGGGCGGTCTGCACGGGAAAATGACATGCTGTTTGTTATTTCATTTGGTGGTTTTAATAAAACAATTATTGAAGAACTTAAGAAGATTGATGTCGTGAATACTGAACTGAAATTGGTGTCACTGACTAGCTGGCAAACGGGAAAATTAGCCTCTCTTAGCGACTATAGCTTTTTCTTCAAAACTACGCCATTTCAATTTAGTAAGCAAAATGCGGTAACTTTTAGTTCGGCCTATGTTTTAATTGATCTAATCATGAATAGTTATGGTCGACATTGTGATTTGAGATAAAGGGGAACAAGATGAAGAAAATATTATTGCTATCAACTGGGGGAACTATTGCTTCCGTTGCTTCTGATGCAGGCCTAGTACCCAAGGAAACCGGTGAAGAGTTAATTAAAATGTTGGGAAAGTTGCCGTACGACATTCAAGTCCGCGATATTTTGCAATTAGATTCTTCTAATATCCAACCAGAAGAATGGAAATTTATTGCAGAAAATATTTACAAATACCGCAATGATTACGATGGAATTGTTGTTTCACACGGTACTGATACTATGGCTTATACGGCATCAATGTTGTCGTTTATGCTGAAAAATATTAATATCCCGGTTGTGCTGACGGGAAGTCAGGTACCAATTAACGTGGTCCTAAGTGACGCTCACGATAACCTACGGTTGGCTTTTGCAGCTGCAGCAACTTGTCCACCTGATGTTTATTTAGCCTTTCATAATAAAGTTATGCTGGGCTGCCGCAGTGTAAAGGTGCGGACTACCAACTTTGATGCTTTTGAAAGTGTGAATGTACCACCAGTAGCAACCGTTTCTTCCGATGGATTAGTTTTTAATTCAGAACATTTTCAAAGAGAACATGACGGTCAGCCAACCTTGAATACCAAAATTAATTCACACGTATCGTTGGTGAAACTATTTCCAGGTTTTGATCCTAATCTGCTTTTTGCGATGGTTAATAGTGGTTGCCGTGGAATTGTTATTGAAGCGTATGGTCTAGGCGGGATGAACTTTATTCGCCGCAACATGGTAGCCGCAATTGGTAAGCTAATTCGTCAAGGTATTCCCGTTGTAGCCAGCAGTCAATGCTTGTATGAACGTAGCGATTTGACCAAATATGAGGTGGGGCGTGAGGCTTTACTGGAAGGAGCTATTTCTGCTTGTGATATGACTTCTGAGAGTGCGATTACCAAATTAATGTGGGCTTTAGGGCAAGGGATGGACGTCCATCAAATTGCTGACTTTTTTGATACAAATGTTGCTGGAGAAGTAACTCTTAAGTAAAGGTAAATAATATTACAATTATGTTAATTGTAAGCGTAGCCATTCCCATAACGATCGGCTTTTTATATAATAAGAAATATAAGGAGCTGGGAACATGAAGAGTACAGTTTTACAGAAAGTTTGGCTTGTATTTGCTGCTATAGGAATTGGGGCTTCCCTTTTTGTTAACAATTCGCATCAACTGATCGAATCTAATGCAACTACAATTTCAAACGCAATTATTAATACGAAATAAAGATGACAGTCACTTAGGTGGCTGTTTTTTTGTATAATAAAAGAATTGGATGTGAACAAGATGGATTTTGAAGAGGCTAGAAATAAATTACAAATGATTGAAGAAATGCTCAATCGGATGCCCTTGATTCATGGAGAAAATGATGTTTTCAAGGTTACTGCTGATGAGATGGATGACTTTTTAGCCAATGTAACGCCTGATATGGATGGCAAACAAGTGACGGAACAAGGAAAAAAGATTTTGCACACTTGTCTACAAGTACTTAAGTTACGGCAAAAGGATGAGCGGCTAACACCTGAACAAAGTAGCTTATTAGCAGATATTGAACAGCTTAATTAATACAAAAATATGTTAAAATGGTTCTATAGAAATCGCTTACAAAGAGGTGCGCTTTATGGAACTTTTAATTGCAACTCATGAAGGGTTGGCTGCGGGGCTAATGTCTGCACATGATATGTTGGTAGGCAAGAATGATCAGATCCTGACAATTGAATTAAACGACACAGGAATCAGAGATTTTAAGGCTCGTTTTGCTAAAGTCATGAATAAATATCAAAATAGTCAGATTTTGGTGCTAACTGATTTAAAAAATGGGACACCCCACCTAGTCGCTTCGGAATATGAAGATATGTATCCTGAGCGAATACGGGTAGTTAGCGGTGTTAATTTGCCAATGGTGCTGGAGCTTAGTCATAAGATGATCAATGCTAGCTTGAATGAAAGTACCGAAAAGGCAATTCAGATTGGTCGTAGTCAGATAGATGTTGACCAATTGGCAGCAGCCAAAGTTTAATATCAAAAAAGACGATAGCGTTGTAATGCTACCGTCTTTTTGTAACTAATTAATCTTCAATTAAATTATTGTCATTAATAAAAATATTTCTAAACTTTGCCCAACCTTTTACTAACTCAACTTGTGCAATTGAAAGTAAAGCTAGGGCAATTACGATTAACCATTGTCCAGCTGACAAACTGGTAATGTGAAATGCATCTTGCATTGCTGGGACAAAGAGAATAATACCCATGAAAAATGCAGAGATAATGAATGACACTGTTAACCATGGATTATTGCCAGCTGATCTTTTCCAGATGGGATCAGTATTTGAATGCTGATTAAATGAACGAATCATTTGGGCCAATGCTAAAATACTGAAGGCCATGGTTTGCCCGACAACTTGATTGCCGATTTCTTTACCAATGAAGTAACCAGTTAAAGTAAGCAGGGCAACAAATATTCCTTGGGTAATAACCCGAATAACTAGGTCTTTTTCGAATAAAGTACCAGCTTTAACTGGCTTGTGTTTCATAATGTTTTTACTTGCTGGGTCTACGCCAAGAGCAAGGGCAGGTAGAGTAGCTGTAGCTAAGTTAACCCACAAGATGTGTACTGCCAATAATGGCGCATCCCAGTTAAAAATAGTTGCCGCAAACAAAGTGGTAATTTCAGCAATGTTGCCGACTAGCAAGAACTGAATTACTTTTTGGATGTTGCGGTAAACGCGGCGACCTTCCTTGATAGCGTGCGCAATTGTGGTAAAACTATCATCAAGCAAAATCATATCAGCCACGTCCTTAGCCACGTCTGTACCCGTTACACCCATAGCGACACCGATATCGGCAGCCTTTAAGGCAGGTGAATCGTTTACTCCGTCACCGGTCATAGCTGTTACTTCACCATTTCGCTTTAAGCTTTGAATGATGCGCAGTTTGTCAGCAGGAGAAACGCGAGCAAAAACGGTAGCCTTTTCAACAGCTTGATCTAATTCTGCATTAGACATTTGGTCTAATTCAGTTCCCGAGATTGCTAAGTCACCTGGCTGATAAATGTTTAACTTTTTCGCAATTGCCAAGGCAGTTACCTTGTGGTCACCGGTAATCATAATTGTGCGAATACCGGCTTCACGGCAGGTTTTAACTGATGCTGCAACTTCTTTTCGTGGTGGGTCAATCATGCCGACAATCCCGATAAAAGTCAAATTATTTTCCAAATCAGCATTTGCTTCAGGTAAGTTATCCACTATTTTGGTAGCAAAGCCTAGTACTCGTAAAGCGCCAGCTTGCATTTGGTGAGACAAGTGGGCAATTTGCTTTTTGTCTTGGGGTGTAATTTTACGCACGCCATTGTTAGTCATAATGTGTGTACATAACGGCAACATTTCGTCCGTTGCACCCTTAGTGAAGACCGTTAATTGACCGTCAATTTTGTGCAATGTTGTCATCCGTTTTCTGTTCGAATCAAAGGGTTGTTCGAACAAACGGGGGAATTCTTTCTTTAAGTTAGATTGGTTAAAGCCAAGCTTTTGGGCAAAAAGAATTAAGGCTACCTCAGTTGGATCACCAATCTCTTTTTCACCGTTCAAGCTGGCATCGTTACAAAGAGCGCTAGCATAGGCCAAAGTTTGATTGGTTTTATTTGCTGCAAGCTGGTCAACTATGTGACTTTGGCTGAAGTCATTTGTTGCTGCCTGTGTAACAGTCATTTTGTTTAAGGTTAAAGTACCAGTTTTGTCGGAACAGATGACAGTGGCGTTACCTAAGGTTTCGACTGCTGGCAGCTTTTTGATCAAAGCGTTACGCTTAATCATGCGTTTAACGCCTAAGGCCATAACAATTGTCGCGGTTGCTGGCAGACCTTCTGGAATAATTGAAATTGCCAATGAGATAGCAACCAAGAATTGTGGTAAAAGTGGACGGCCATAGAAAGCACCAATTGCAAAGACCAAACTACAAATAATTAAGCCGATAGTCGTTAAGACCATGCCAGCTTTAGCTAATTTGCGTTTCAATGGTGTTTGTACTTCAGTTTGATCTTCTAACATGCCAGCAATAGCACCCATTTCTGTTTGCATCCCAATTGCTGTCACGACGCCTTGACCACGACCATAAGTCACAATTGAGGAAGAAAAAGCCATATTGATGCGGTCACCAAGAGCACAATCTGGATTTAAAACAGCAGCTGCGTCTTTTTCTACCGGTACTGATTCACCAGTAAGGGATGCTTCTTGAATTTTCAAGTTAGCTGTTTCAATTAAGCGCAAATCGGCTGGAACCATGTCCCCATCATGCAAGGTAACAATATCACCAACTACTAATTCCTTGGCCGGTATGATTAATTCTTTGCCATTACGAATTACATGGGCAGTTGGCGCAGATATGTCACGTAACGCAGCTAAAGAAGACTGTGCCTTTTTTTCCTGAACTACTCCAATAATGGTATTAAGAACCACGATTGTCGCGATAATAATGGCTTCGGTATATTCGCCAAACATAGCAGATAAGAGGGCAGCTACTAATAAGATACCGATCATTGGATCAAAAATCTGCTCTTTGACCATTTGGATTACTGTTTTAGGAGGTTTAGCTGCGAGCTCGTTTAAACCAGCTTGCTGGCGTATTCGAACTTCGTCTTCAGTTAAACCAGTTTCGGTTGTTTTTGTATTTGTTAATACCTCAGACTGTTCGACAGCCCAAGGTTTTTGCCTGTGATTATCCATAGCGGACTAACCACTCCTTTCGTAAAAAAATAATGGAAAACGACCTACTAGCATAAGCCGTTCCCCATTTGAGAAACTTGTTCAGTTTTCATTTGCGTATCGGCAGCGTCATAGGCGCTTCTCGGTATGTAAATTATATAATATATAGTTTATCATATTGTGACATAGTGTCAATATAACTAATCATGGTGAAAGAGTTCTTTAATTTTTCTTAACCAATTGTCTTTAGTGGAAGGAGTAGTTTTCGTTTGTGACTCAGAGTTAGTTTGCTCTATATGCTGTTTACTGGAAAAATGTTTAACATGTTTCGCCTTTTTTGGTGCAGATACGGACTGTTTTTTCTTAGTATTTTGATGATCATGCAATTTCATTGTTTTTGGTTGCTTATTTTGGCGCACATAATAATGGTCTTCATCAATTTGTGCTTCCATCGCAATATCGGGACGCAAATAATATAGGTCTTGACCCTCATAGCTGTTAATTAAAAAGACAAGAATATCGTGTAAATCACAAATACAGTGCCAGGCTTGCTTTTGATCTGGTTCAATTTGGTTATCGTGGACAGCAGCGTTGCCCATGCGGCGTATTTCGTCAAATAAATCCATGATCGAAAGAGGGTAATCTAGTTCATTGCGTAAATAATGTGTATTATTACGCAAATTACGGTGTTCGCCATCATGAACTGTGTAATATGGACTGAGATTTTCTAACTTAAAAATTTTTTTGATTAGACTCTCTAATAGAAGACGTGAATTTGAAATAACGTCACGATAATCATCAATTGTGTATAATTTGTGGATTTTTTCAGCGGTAGGAAAGGCTTCCTTGAAGCTGCTATTTTTTACAAAATCAAAATTTACTTCCACTGTGCAATCCCCTCCAAAATAAAATAATGCTACTAAATATAATAAGAACTTCGTCTTGATTTGTGAACAAAAGATGTTTGCTTTTTTTGATCAACTTGTTAATCTAAGTTAAAAGGATTTGTGAAAAGGTGTTTTGATCAATGAAAAAACATAAGAAAATTTGGATATCGGGAGTTATTATCCTGTTAATTGGTATTGCATGGCTAATTGGCAATTTTTATTACACTAAAGAACGTCAAATTGACCGCATTGTAGCTAAAATGCAGGATCCTAAAACTGAGCTGGCTCAGTATGTCACGGCTTCAACGCCTGATATGGATGTGACAGATAAATCGCTGAAGCCGCTTCAAAATTACTTTAAAGAGCATCACAGTGCAGCTAAACGTTTAGCCTATAATTTGCGTCATAATCGCGATCATGGTGAAATCAGACTGATTCAAGATGGACGCAATTTTTTGCTTTTTCCAAAATATAAGTTGTGGATACAAGTATATCGCCCACAGGTGAAGACCAATCACGCTAATTCAACTTTGACGGTTAACCAAAAGGATTATGGTGAAATGGAAGGTGGCAACCAGAATTACTATCAAGATTTAGGTATGGTCTTTCCTGGTCGCTATCATATATTAGTTAAATCTAAGGTTAATGGTCGCCATTTAGATGCTGATTCGATTGTTAACATTTGGTCAGATAAGACTGTTGATATGAAGATCAAAACGGCCACTTTCCAAGTGCGCAGCGTTCCTAATGGTACGATCTATATCAATGATCGTAAGGCGGGTAAATTGAACCAGCATGGTAGCTATACTTTCAAGGATTATCCGATTGCTAAGCGAATGGAAATCTATATTAAGAGTAAGGCAGATGGTCAAACTATTAAGTCCGAAAGGGTAACGGATTTGTCGCAATCGATTAGTTCAGAATTTTCTAATAGTGAGGATGACGTCACTGATTATGATGGTACTGCTGAATATCAAGGCAATGGCGAAAAAGATGTCTATCAGGATGCAGAAGGTGACTATATTGTTAACCCGATTTGGCCTGGCTTGATTAAGGTTGGGGATGCAGCTAAGCTATTGTACAACACCCTTAAGTCGCCAAATGCAGATGACTTTGAAAATGGAAAAGAAAATGCAGACTATAAGAAGATTGCTAAGCAACTAAAGGAATGGCATAAAAAGAAGAGTATCAAGAAATTAAGTGTAAAGATCAAGGTGCTCTCTGTTTTACCAGGTAAGCGTAATTATAGTCGGATTAACTATGAAGTAACCTTTATTAAAAAGTATAAAGATAAGAGTAAAAAGAAAGAACGATTGTCGTATCAAAACGCTGTTTTCCACCAAAAAGATGGCAAACAATTGATTCAGACTTTGGGCGACTGCAAGTTAATAAAAACTAAAACAAGTGACTAAAGATTAGTTAGAGTAAGACTTCCTACTGTTAAAAATAGTAGGAAGTTTTTTAATAACAGTGAAGCTATATAAAAATATTGTTTTGCAAAAATAATTAAACAAACAAAATAAGATTAGGCCCGATTCGCCTAATCTTATTTTGCTATAAATGCATTAAATTCCACTTAGGTATCTTAATTTCGCCTTTCTCACTCATTGTCATAATAGTGATTGAGGCATTCTTAGGACCTGGAACCAAAGGAATATGGTCACCATAACGATACCAGAGACTTCTAATAGTGAAGCCGTGAGTAACTAGCAGAATGTTTTCAGCGCCATCCAATTGACTGATTAATTTAAAACCATCATCAAGACGAGCCCAATATTCTTCAGCGTTTTCTGCTTGGTGATAAGGATCGGCTTCTTTAATCCAATCCTTAATAGTATCGATGCTCTCATGAGCAAACATTTCTTGCCGTGTTCCGTAGCCGTGACTGCCACCAATCATTCGCCAAGCCATTTCGGAATCCATTCCTTCGAAATAGCCGTAGAATTGTTCTCTGAAAAATGGACTAGCGATGTGCTGCAATTCGTCTTTGTTGGCGTTATATTTCATGATGATCTCACAGGTATCACTTGCTCTCTTAAGATCACTAGACAATGCAATGTCAAAAGGTACTTCGCTTAAAGCTCTACCAGCTTCTTCAGCGCCTTCAATTCCTGGTGTAGTTAATGGTGTGTCACACCAACCTTGCATCTTATTGTAGCGATTGATATAAGTTTGACCGTGACGGACGATATAAATTCTTTTCATATTTTTCTCCTCGTAAAAAGCTCACCCTTTATTGTAGAAAAAAGAGGTGAGCTTTTAAAGTTAATTATTTTCGTGGTAGATCTTTTTAACAGTTTTAATATCTTGCGGTTGAATCGTATAGATCGAACCCTTTGGGTACATGACTGAGACATTATTAGTGTGGTTTAAGCCAATTGCGTGGCCTAATTCGTGTTCAGCAGTATTAACGATTCGATTGTAACTGTAACCATACCATTCGTTTTGCAAATAGTAACGGTTCAAGTTGACCGTGGCCTTTAACAAATGTCCTGTAGCAGGGTTATAGGTAGTTGCTGTTTCTCCTGCGGCATTGGTGTCGCTATTATCGACTGTATTAATGACGATTTGAGCGTCTTTTTTATCATTTATTTGGTGAAAAGTAAAAGCACCGGTACGATTCCAAGCGTTCATTGCATTGACTGCAGCTGATCTTAGTTGAGCATTATTGCTAATATCGATATAAACCTTAGCTTCAGGATTTGACCATACACGATTGTCTGAAGAATTGTCATTTTCTGTTTTATCTGTGTCAGTTTTGATATTAGTAGTCTTTTTTTCGTTATTGGGAGAAATGGTCGTTTCGTTAGTTAGAAGTTCGTTAATTCGATAGCTAAGTGTAGCTAGGGAGTCTTGCGTTGCGATACGAATATTGGGATTGTTCTGATAAGTCCAAACGCCAAGAGCGATAAGAGCAAGCAAGAGAACATTTCTCAGTAATTTAAAAAATCTTTTCATGTATATATCACCCCAATATGTCAAGATTATAGTCTCTAAAGTTAAAGTTTTCATCAATTTTTATTTATATTTTTCTCACGAGCAGGAAAACTATTATGAAAGCGCTATTCATGGTAAAATAGTATGCGAATTTTTAAAGAAAAGGTGATTAGATGGCTACAGCCAAAACTGAAAAAAACGAAAAAGAACTTGAACAAAAGCACCTTGATAATATTATGGGTCAGATCAAGGACCGCGAAAAAACTTTAAAAAAATCTATCAAATCAGCTGAAGGCGAAGCAAGAGAGCTTAATTCACACTTTTTTGACGATGTTAAATTGGATTATGATGGTTATTCCACTTCAATGGAAACAGCACTGTCAATCCACCAGCAGCAACAATTATTGAGTGAACGTGAACATGCTTGGCAACATTCAGCTAAGCAGCTAGAGACTGTAGAGCGTTTAGAGAAGCGACCATATTTTGCTCGGGTTGATTTTAAAGAAAAAAATGAGGACCGAACAGAGACGATTTATATTGGTCTAGGTTCTTTTGCAGACAAGGACGATCACTTCTTGATCTATGACTGGCGGGCACCAATATCTTCAATTTATTATGATGGTAAATTGGGTAAAGTTTCTTACAATTCGCCTGAAGGTGAAATTACAGTTGATATGACTAAGAAACGCCAATTTATGATTGAAGATGGCAAGATTGTGAACATGTTTGACACTGATGAGTCAATTGGTGATCAAATGCTCTTGGAAGTTTTGTCAGAAAAATCATCAACGCAGATGAAGTCAATCGTAACGACGATTCAACGCGAACAAAATAAGATTATTCGAAACACCAAAGCAGATCTGCTTTTTGTCCAGGGTGCGGCAGGTTCTGGTAAAACCAGTGCGATTTTGCAGCGGATAGCCTTTTTGCTTTATCGTTATCGTGGCAACCTGACTTCAAGTGATGTAATCATGTTCAGTCCTAACCAGTTGTTTAATGACTATATTAAGAATGTTTTGCCTGAAATGGGCGAACAAAATATGGTTCAAATGACTTACTGGCAGTTTGTTGCGCGACGGTTGCCAGGTATGGAAGTTGAAAACTTATTCAGACAGTTTGAAGATCAAACCGCAGACAGCAATATTTCTAAGTTTAAGGATTCAGTTAATTTCTTTAACTTGTTGACTCGTTATGCAGAGCACTTGAATAAGCGCGGTGTTATTTTTAAGAATATTTATTTCCGTGATAAGAAGAAACCTTACTTTGATAAGGAAAAGATCAAGGAGATCTATTATTCTTTCAATGAAAATTACAAGTTGGCCAACCGAATTGATGCAACGCGTGAAGAATTGATCAAGATGTTGAATCGAAAGATTACGCCAGAAACTAAGAAGGCTTGGGTGGCACACGCTATTGAAGGAATGAGCCAATCTGAATTAAATGAGTTATATGATCGACCTGATCAAGAATTTGAGTCTGAGGCTAAGGAAGAGGCCTTTTTAGGTAGAAAAATTGTATTATCAGCCTTGAAGGGCGTGCATAAGCGTATTCTGCACAACCACTTTTTGAATATGCGAGCACAATACCTGAGCTTTTTGCGAGCTGTACCTAAGATGGTTGATCTATCTAAGTGGAATATTGATGAAAATGATTGGTTGGCTCATGTGGAAGAAGTTAAGAATAACTTTAAGCAGCACCATATTGCCATGAATGATGTTTCAGCTTACTTATATTTGTATGACATGATCACTGGTCGCAGGACTGACTTTGAGATGCGTTATGCCTTCATTGACGAAATTCAAGATTATACTCCATTTCAATTAGCTTACTTGAAGTATAATTTCCCACGGGCCAAATTTACAATGTTGGGTGACTTGAATCAGGCTATTTTTACTAAGGATGAAAGTCGTAGCTTACTTAAGCAGATCTCTGGCTTATTTGATCCTGAAAAAACTGATGTGGTGCAATTAACGAAATCATATCGTTCAACTAAGGAATTGACCAATTTCACCAAGCAAATTTTGCGTCAAGGCGAAAAGATTGAAGCCTTTAACCGTAAAGGTCCTAAGCCTATAATTTGGGGCAGAAAAAACGATGATGAAGCAATTGATGTTTTAGTTAACGTTTTGCATAATAATGAACAAAATAAGCGTACGACAGCTGTTATTACCAAAGACTTAGCTGCAGCTAAATTTGTGCATGAAGAATTAGCTAAAAAAGGTGAAAACACGACCTTAATTGCGACTGCTAATCAGCGACTAGTTGATGGTACTCTAGTTGTGCCTTCTTACTTGGCTAAGGGACTAGAATTTGATGCGGTAGTCATGTGGGATGCCTCTAAAGCTGCTTACCATAAATTGGATGAAACTCAACTTGTTTATACTATTACCTCTCGTGCAATGTATAAGCTAGATATTATTTATACTGGAGAAAAGAGTCCATTGCTTGATGTTGATCCAGATACTTATGAAGAAAAATAATTGACAAAAGTTGCTAGATCATTTAAGATTTATTCAACATTAAAAACAACTTAGAACAGAAATAGTAATACTAGTCAAAGTAATAGAGAGTCTTTGCTGGTGGAAATAAGATATTTGCTAGTATGAATCACATCTGTGAGTTGGTCTTCTGAACAAAAGTAGGAAAATCCGGGATAGCCCGTTATAGCTAAAGGTTGATTATTGAACTTATTGAGGCAAGTTGCGTGAGCAATTTGTAAACATGAGGTGGAACCGCGATTACATTCGCCCTCGTAGCCGTTTGGCTATGAGGGTTTTTCTTTTAAAATGATCAACCTAGTGAGGCATTTCTGCGTGAGCAGGGGCGAACATGAGGTGGAATCACGAGCAGTCGTCCTCTTAGGTTAATCCTAAGAGGGCTTTTTTATTAGGAAAGAAAAATGAAGGTGAGAGTATGTCATTAAAATATATTGCAGAAATTTTACCCGCTCTTTTGTCAGGAGCAGGCATGACGTTAAGTATTTTTTTCTGGACGTTAATTTTAGCAACGCCATTAGGAATTTTGGTCTCATTAGGTGAAAAAAGTAAGTTTAAACCATTACGCTGGTTGGTTAACTTTTATGTTTGGATTATGCGGGGCACGCCCTTATTATTGCAATTGATCTTTGTCTTTTATGGCTTACCAATTATTCATATCGTCTTTCCCCGCTATCAAGCAGCCTTGTTTGCTTTTGTTTTGAATTATGCGGCTTATTTTGCGGAAATTTTTCGTGGCGGCTTCCAATCGATTGATGAAGGCCAGTTTGAAGCAGCAAAAGTTTTGCGCTTGAGCCGCTGGCAAACGATGACCAAGATCATTATTCCCCAAGTAATAAAAATTGTTTTGCCTTCAATTGGAAATGAAGTAATTAACTTGGTAAAGGATTCATCGCTAGTTTATGTCATTGGTTTAGGTGATTTGCTTAGGGCCGGCAATGTGGCAATGGCCAGAGACGTAACGCTAGTACCGTTAGTTTTAGTAGGTGTAATTTATCTACTGTTGATCAGTATTTGTGCTTTTGTTTTGAAAAAGCTGGAAAAATACTTTTCTTATTACAAGTAGTTGAGGTGAGAATATGTTAGAAGTAAAAAATTTGAGCAAAGAATTTAACGGTCACCGAATTTTGCGTGACATCTCTTTTACCTTGAAAGACGGAGAAATTATGACAATTGTAGGTCCATCAGGAGCGGGGAAAACCACCTTACTAAGAATTATTGCCGGTTTGGAAACAAAAGATTCTGGTGAAATTTTGATTGACGGTAAACCTTATGATTCAGGCAAGGTTGGCGTTGTTTTCCAAGATTATAATCTTTTTCCTAATTTGAGCGTTTTACAAAATATCACTTTGGCACCTACTTTGGTATTAAAAAAGAGTAAAACTGAAGCAGAGCAGGATGCGCGTGTATTGTTAAAACGTCTACAAATGAGTGGCCGTGAACAGCAGTATCCTTATGAGTTATCAGGTGGGCAGAAACAGCGAGTAGCTATCGCTAGAGCTTTGGCTATGAAACCGCGGATTCTTTGTTATGATGAGCCAACTAGCGCGCTAGATCCTAATTTACGTAAAGAAGTTGAGAAAATGATTTTAAGCTTAAAAAAATCAGGTTTAACCCAGCTGATTATCACCCACGACTTGAATTTTGCAGAGAATGTGGCGGATCAGATGCTCAAGGTTCGACCGTTAAGCGAGGATTAGGCAATGAAAAAATGGATTTTAGGTATCGTCTTGGCCTTAACATTATGTTTAACTGGTTGCCAAAGCGTACAAAAAGAAGCTAATACTCAAGATACATGGAATAAGATTGCCAGCAAAAAGCAAGTGGTAATTGGCTTAGACGATAGTTTTGTACCAATGGGCTTTGAAAAGAAAAACGGCCAATTGACGGGTTATGACATCGACTTAGCTAAGGCAGTCTTTAAACAATATGGCATTAAGGTTTCTTTTCAAACGATTGATTGGTCAATGAACGTTACAGAGCTGCGTAACGGTACGATAGACTTACTCTGGAATGGTTACAGCATTACGCCAGAACGACAGAAAAAAGTAGCTTTTAGCAAGCCATATTTACGTAATCGCCAGGTTTTAGTTGTGAAAAAAGATAGTGACATTAGTTCATTTAAACAAATGAAGAATTATGAATTAGGAATGCAAACTGGTTCAACAGCAGAGCAGTGGTATGAAACTAAACAAGATGTGCTGCATGCTAAGAAAACAGTTTTATATGATACGATTTCTAATTCGTTCTTGGATCTGAATGCAGGACGAATTCAAGGAATTCTGTTAGATGAAGTTTATGCCGACTATTATATTGCTCACATGGCTAAAAGTAGCGAATACAAGGTAATTCAAAATGATCGCGTGCCAATGGACTTGTTCGCTGTGGGGATGCGTAAGGGAGACAAAACTTTGCGTCAGAAGGTCAATCAAGGTTTAGCAAAATTGCAAAAAAATGGTCAATTGCGTAAACTTAATGAAAAATGGTTTGGCAGAAACAATAGTTGGTTAGGCAAGTAATATGAAGATAGATAATTTTACTTTTAAAAAGATTGATGAAATGACAGCTAGAGAATTCTATTGCGTAGAAAGATTGCGCAACACGACTTTTGTGGCTGAACAGAAGATAACTCTACCAGATTTAGATGATGAGGACCTAATTGCTGTTCAGGTTTATTTACTCAATCAAAAACAGACGACTGCCTTAGCGACTTGTCGTCTGTTTCAAGAAGATGGTAAATGGATGCTAGGACGCGTTGCTGTGTCAAAAGAAGCGCGCGGACAACAGCTAGGATCGAAAATGATTACAGCTGTGCATAAATTTTTACGGCAAAATAAGATTGATGCGGTTTACTGTCACGCCCAAATGCGGGTAAAGCCTTTCTATGATAGCTTGGGCTATCAAGTTGTAGGCGAACCGTTTGATGAAGGCGGCGTAGAACATGTGATGATGAAGAGGGACTTGGCTTAGGCTAAGTCTTTTTTGATTACTGGCACGATTTGATTAACTAAAAACTCATTTCCTTGATCAGTTAAATGTTGCCCGTCGGCTTGATAATATGTCGATTTGTCTTTTAAGTTTCTCATTGCAGGTAAAATATCCACAAATTGTGCACCATGTGCCTTTGCGACTTTTCGGGCGATATTGTTAAAAAGATCGAGTCTTTCAGCACCATAATATTGAAAAATGTCACTTTCTGGATTGGGATTGCACAATCCCACAACAATGGCTTTGCCTACTGCACTAAGGATTTGAGCCAAGTTCTTTTCGTAGCTTTCTGGACTAATGCCCCAAGCTGTTGCGGCATCGTTATTGCCGTATTCAACAACAACTAGATCATGTTCTGGGGGAATTTGCTCCAAATAATCGACGCCTTCAACTGTGGTAGCACCGCTTTTAGAAATGTTTTCCACCTGTGCATAATTAATTAGTGCCTGTTGAAATAAATTAGTTACTAGGTTTGTATTTTGACCATTACGATATCCGTTAAAAATGGAATCGCCGAATAGGATTATTTTTTTCATATTTTTAGCGCTTTCTATTATAATAAGTTAGTGTTTTAGAAGGAATATGGATACGATATATGAGAAATTATACGAGTTTTAACAGAAATGAATGGGCTAAATTAGCTCCCTTAGATAAAGTCAATATTACCAAAGAAGAATTAGCTGATATCAAGTCTTTAGGAGACGTGATTGACCTAACCGACGTGCATGAGATCTATACCAGTTTGATCAGTTACTTACACTTAGTTTACCAACAAAAAAAGAATGCGCAAAAAGCACAAATCAAATTTTTGCATAAAAGTTTTTCACCAGCTCCGTTTATCATCGGTATTTCGGGTTCGGTTGCGGTTGGCAAATCAACCACTGCGCGTTTATTACAATTGTTGCTCAGTAGAACCTATCCAGAATTAAAGGTACACTTGATGACCACGGATGGTTTTATTTACCCTAATGAGGAATTAAAACGGCGCAATTTAATGCCCCGCAAAGGTTTTCCAGAAAGTTACAATATGACTTTGCTCAGTGATTTTTTACGAGACGTTTTAAGTGGAAAGAAGGATATCGTTTATCCACTATATTCTCAAGAACTAAGTGATATCGTACCTGGAGAATATGGTCATGTGAAAAACCCTGATGTTTTAATCATTGAAGGGATCAATACTTTGCAGCTACCAGAAAGTGGACAAGTTGTGACTAGCGACTTCTTTGATTTTTCAATTTATATTGATGCTGAAGAAAGCTTAATTGAAAAATGGTATATGCAGCGTTTTAGAAAAGTACTTAAATTAAATAAAAATAAGCCAGATAACTTTTACTATAAAATGGCTAATGGACCGCTGGAAGATGCAATTCAATTGGCTGAAGAAACCTGGCAGATGGTTAATCTGGTCAACTTGCGTGAATATATTGCGCCAACCAAGGAACGTGCTAGCCTGATTTTGCATAAGACTGACGGACATTTGATTGATCGGATATACCTGCGGCACATCTAATTTGGTATACTAGGTATTATGAATACGATTTATTTACTGTTGATAAAAAAATTTGCTTTGCCTCCAGCGTGTTTAAACTAGTCGAAAGGTAAGTTTAAATTAAAGGGAGAAGAAATAATGGTACAAGCAATTAATTTGAAAAAAGGTATGATTTTTAGCCAAGATGGCAAATTGATCAAAGTTTTAAAGGCTAACCACCATAAGCCAGGTAAGGGTAATACCGTTATGCAAATGGATTTGCGTGATGTTAAGAGTGGTGCAGTTGTCCACAAGACTATGCGTCCAACTGAGAAGGTAGATTTGGTTGAAGTAACTAAGAAAAAGGCCCAATATCTTTACGGCGAAGGTGATACTTATACTTTCATGGATACTGATACTTATGATCAATATGAAGTTTCAGCTGATCAATTGGGTGATGACGTTAAGTTCTTGATGCCTAACATTATGGTTGATATGGACTTTACAGATGATAACAAGATTATCGGTATTGAATTGCCATCAACTGTTGAAATGACCGTTAAGGAAACACAACCAGAGATTAAGGGTGCAACTGTAGCTGGTGGTGGTAAACCTGCTACTATGGAAACTGGCTTAGTGGTGCAAGTTCCTGATTTCATCAAGAATGGTGAAAAGCTGGTTATTGGTACCGAAAACGGTGATTACAAGTCACGTGCAGATAGTCAACCTAGATAAAAGATAAGAAAATAATCCTCAACTTGTGCATAAGTTGGGGATTATTTTAGATTACAGCCTTTGTTCTAGCATTAATTTTTACGGTATGTTTGTGTTCACCGTGGATCATTTTAACTTTCCAAATTGAATGATTATTGTCATCAGTTAACTCCCATGAAATTGGTGTTCCTCCACTAAATTCTTTTAGGGCAATTTCATTAGCTTCTTGGCGTGAAATTGTCTTTTTTAGGTTCAAGGACGCATCTTTTTCGTAGTCATAATCAAGTACCTGCGTAGACTGACCTAGGATTTTGTTATTAGTTGCGTCAACTTGAATAGTACAGTCTTTACGGTCATCATAGCCTACTATGTCATAAACATAGATATCTTTACTTAAACTAAGTGTGATCGATTTGACTACTGCATGTGTATATAATGATTTGAATTTCTGAACGGCGGAATCCTGTGAGAGATTAATCTGTGGCAAGTTATTGCTAGAATAGCTGATCGTTTCCGGCTTAGCTGCTAAATTAGTAGTTCGAATGGTAAAGTTACTTACTTTTGACGACTGATTATTTAGATAGATCGTTGTCCCAATTATTCCAACAAGTAACCCAGTGATAATGCTGCTGGTAATGATAAAAAATTTTCTCATGAATTCCACCTCGTTATTATGTTCTATATGTTTACTGATATTATATATTACATAACCACAAAGTGACATCTTATCACTAGGAGCTTTGAATTTTCTTATGTTTTTTGCTACAAAAATGCAATATTTTTAAATGAAAAGAAAAATTAATGCTAAAAGTGCGGGTAGCATTTGTACTAGGAAGATTCTTTTAGTTGCAGTGAATCCGCCATAAATTGCTACTATGACAATCAAACTTAGAATTAATTTCCATACGTTAAAAAGAATAGGGATAGGAAAAATAAAGAAAGCAACGATCAAAATTACACCCAACATCCCATTGTAGATACCTTGGTTAGCTAGTGAAACTTGAGCAGCTTCTTGTTTAACAAAATTGATATCCATGTCGAAAGCCTTAGCTTGTTGTTCAGGTTTACCAAACATTTCTAAGAAACAGATACCGATATGCTCAATAGCCACGATAAATGTTAGGATTGTTCCAATAAGTGTGAAAAGAGTGTAAGGACCATATTTTATAATTTCCATAAAAATTCCTCCAAATATTTTTCTATAATTATACAATAGATTTTTGTTGACAATCGTGATCGAATAAATTATGATTATTCTTATCAAAAGTAAGAAGGAGGATGAATCACATGTTTAAGCGTCAAATGCAATGTCAATACACTGAATGTTGTTGTACAAACAGCATTTATTTGACATGCTCTGATGTGGTGATTCATCTTAAGACTATTACTGATTAACTAGTTAAAAAGTTGTGGTTCTTAATGGGATGTATTCCGTGTTGGAGTACATCCCATTTTTTTGTTTGAGAAAGGAAAATTTATGGCGAAACTAAAGAGAGTTTTAGCAGGAGTCGTTACTATTTCATTAGGAATGCTTCTTGCAGCATGTGGTAATGGCAATAGCAGTAGTAAGTCGGCAGCTCAAAGTGGCACTTTAAATTTAAGCACCACAGCTCCACTAGATACTATTGATATCAGTAAGTCTACCGGATTTGGTCAAACTGGCAATGTATTCGAAAGTTTTTATCGTCTTGGTAAAAATGGTAAGCCAACAGCCGGCTTAGCTAAAACTGGGACCGTATCTAAAGATGGTAAGACCTGGACGTTTAAGATACGTGATTCTAAGTGGTCCAATGGTGATCCGATTGTAGCGCAGGACTTTGTTTATTCTTGGAGAAGAAGCTTGAATCCTAAGACCGCTTCTCCGTATGCCTATCTTTTTAGTGGCGTGAAGAATGCTGACGCAATCATTGCAGGAAAGAAATCACCTAATGCATTAGGAATTTCTGCACCGGATAAAAAGACGGTAGTGGTTAAGTTAAATCGTCCAATTGCTTACTTTAAAGTATTGATGGCCTATCCATTATTTGGGCCGCAGAACGAAAAAGTTGTGAAAAAGTATGGCAATAGATATGCAACCAAAGCTCAATACCAAGTCTACTCAGGTCCTTTCAAGATTAAAGGATGGAATGGAACTAATGATACCTGGTCATTTGTTAAGAATAATGATTACTGGGACAAGAAGGTAGTCAAGTTGAACAAGATTAATTATCAGGTAGTTAAGTCCAACAATACAGGCTATCAAATGTACCAACAAGGTAAGCTGGATTTAACGCCACTTTCAAGTGAACAAGTTAAGAACTTAAAGAGTAATAATGACTTTACTCAATATCCATATTCGTTAGTGCGTTTCTTGCTTTATAATTTTAAGGATAAAAATGCAGTTAATAGAAAGGCCTTGAATAATAAAAATATTCGCTTGGCTTTATCATTATCAATTGATCGTGATATTGTGACTAAAAAGGTTTTAGGCAATGGCTCAACTCTGCCAAAAGGCTTTGTTGCCAATGATTTGGCTGCAAATCCTAAAACAGGTATAGATTTTGCTAAAGAACAAGCAGTGAAAAATACAGTTGATTATAATCCAGCTCTAGCCAAGAAATATTGGCAAAAGGGATTACAGGAGATTGGCCAAAAGAGTTTGACTTTTGATGTTTTATCTTCAAATGATGAAGCAGACAGTGATCAATTGACCCAATATTTGCAGTCACAATGGACCAAAGAATTGAAGGGAATCAAGATAAATATTACCAATATTCCTGATAAATCAACCACCAGTCGAGCACATCAAGGCAACTTTGACATTTATCTCTCTCATTGGGGTGGCGACTTCAACGACCCGATGACATTTATGCAAATTCCAATGACAGGTACGTCTTACAATTACGGTAAGTGGTCAAATTCTGAGTACGATAATTTGGTTAAAAAAGCTGGCAATCAAGACGCCAATAATCCTGACATACGCTGGAATGATCTGATTTCGGCAGCTAAGATTGTAAATAGTAATCAGGCTATTACACCAATTTATCAACAGACCACAGCTTACTTGCAAAATAAGCGAGTTCACGGCATTATTCATAATACTGCTGGTACGCAATGGTCATACAAGTATGCTTATGTAGATTAAAGGAGAAGGGAGTAATCCCCTTTTTCTTTTTTAATCTTTATTGTTGCAATTACAACAAAAATTAATATAATAATTTTTAAGGTGAAAAAAATGAAAGAAGATATTTTACGTCAAATTGGCACAATTGCGCGGGCACTTGATTCGATTGCTAACATTGAATTTAAAGAAATGCAATTAAATCGGGGACAATATTTATATCTGGTGCGGATTAAGGAAAATCCAGGGATTATCTCGGATCATTTAGCTGGGATGCTTAATGTTGACCGGACAACGACAGCCCGCAGCATTAAAAAGCTAGAGCAAAATCAACTAATTAAGAAAGAAAACGATGCAGAGAATAAAAAGATTAAGCATCTGTTTGTGACTGATTTAGGTAAGCGACTAGCAATAAAAATTGAAAAAGAAAATACTTACTCAAATGAACTAGTTTTATCAGGATTAAGTTTAAAGCAAAGAGCGGAATTAACTGCTTTACTAAAGGTTGTAGAAGACAATGCCAGCGAAAACTGGCGCTTTGTTAAAAATGGTGGAAAGAGGGAATATTGATGGATTATACAATTAAGCCTATTACTACAAGTGATGTTGAAAAATTACAGAAAGTTTCACGTGAAACTTTTAAGGCGACTTTTGATCCTTACACTGCACCAAATGATATGGCACGCTTTTTGGAAGAAGATTATGAAACAGTAAAGTTAGTCAAAGAAATTGAAAATCCGAATAGTCGTTTTTACTTTTTAATGGTGCAGAATGAAATAGCAGGCTATTTGAAAATCAATGTTGGGGATGCACAGACAGAACATTTGCGTGAGAATGCCTTAGAGGTGGAACGAATTTATTTGCGTTCTAGTTTTCAACATCGCGGCTTAGGAAATGTGTTGCTTGATTTTGCGGAAAAAACGGCGCGTGAAGAATGTAAAGACTACATGTGGTTGGGCGTTTATGAAAAAAATGTACCAGCACAGCATTTTTATAAGCGGCATGGTTTTAGTAAAGTGAGTCAACACACTTTCCAAGTGGGGAGTGACCCACAAACTGATTGGCTGTTAGTGAAGAAATTGACCAGAAATTAAACATATGAAAAGGCACAACTTGAAGAATAATGTTGTGCCTTTTTCTATGTGTTCTTATTCGTTAATCATCTTGTTCAGTTGAAATAATCTCCCTAGTATGGGCGTTGATTTTAACGTCTGTTTTTTGATGACCATTTTTAACTGTAACTTCCCAGTATGTTTTACCGGTATCTTCATCTTGTTCTAGTTTCCATTCCTCACTAGTACCTTTAACGTGTTCTTCTGCAATGCGGCTAGCGTCGTCACGGCTAATGGCACCTCTGAGGGCCAAGGCCTTTTGATTACGATCATCATGATCTAATTTTTCTGAATGAACGTGGCCAATTTGACCAGTTTCTGCATTGATATTAACAGAGTATTCATTGGTTGAATCGAATCCCTCGATTTCGTAAAGGTAATGATTACCTTCACGACTTAATTCAATACTTTTAAGCTGCTTACCACTAAATTGTTTTTGAAATTTGTCAATGGCCTCTTGTTGGCTTAATTTGATTTGAATATTATCTTTTCGAGATTGTTTGCTCACTGCTGACTCAGAATTGTGTGTAACTTTTGAGGAAGTAACACTTTTTTGAGTAGTCGTCGCAGTGTCGTTTTGCTTAGAACAAGCTACTACTGTTGTTAATAAAGTTGCGCTTAGTAGTGCGACACTTGTAAGTTTAGTAAATTTCATTCTATGTCCTCTCGTAATTAATCACGGTCAACACTAATTACTTTTTTAGTAATTGCGTTAACCTTAACTTCACTTTTTTGACCATTCTTACTGATGGTTACTTCCCAGACATGCTTTGAACCTTCCCGGTCTAATGACCATTCAACTGCCTTTCCAGCTACTCTTTTTTGAGCAATTTTAGTAGCAGTAGAGCGAGAAATTGTCTTGCTTAAGCTTAAAGCCTTTTTGCCACGTTCATCGCGATCTAATTTTTCGGAATGCGATGAGATAGTTTTGCCAGTTGAAGCATTGATTTTCATTTCATATTCCTTGCTTGAAGTGAAACCTTCAATGTCGTAAACGTAGCGACCATTTTCTTTATCTAAACTGATTGATTCAATCTTGGCAGTCTTGAACTTTGTCTTAAACTTTTTAACAGCTGTATTTTGTGAAACCTTAATGTTGCTTGAAACAGCTTGCACAACATTAGTTTCGTTAGCTAAATTTATTGTAGCAATTGCGGCAGTTCCTAAGCCGAGTAATGCTGCACCGGTAATAGTAATTTTCTTTAAGTTAATAGTCTTCATAAAAAATTCTCCTCTAAAATCGTTAATAATTTTTGTTTTGCTTTACTTGATATATTTATCTTACTAGGTAAGCGGCTTAAAAAAACTAAGATTTAATAGAGTTTAAATGAAGATTTCTTCATTTTTCTAGTGGAAGAGAAACTGTGAAGACTGTTCCTTGAGAAGCGTTATCTGTAACTTTAATTTGTCCATGATACTTATCAACTTCAGCTTTGACAATTGCCAAGCCTAGGCCAGATCCTTTAATTTTACTCGAATGAGAAGTGTCTTCACGATAAAAACGTTGAAATATTTTTTCGCGATTTTTCGTTGCAATACCGATGCCATGATCTGCTACTTGAAAGAGTATTTGATTTTCTTTTTGAGTTAATGAGATGTTAATATCGCTATGTTCAGGCGAATATTTAGCAGCGTTTTCCACTAAATTATGCACAATGTTTCTAAAATCTGTTGGATTGATGAGGAAAAATAGTTCTTGCGGCATGTCAGTGTGTATTTTATGTGGATAAACTGCTTGAATTTCAGCGGTTATTTCATTAATAATTTTCACCAAATTAGTTTGCGTTAAATTGGTATTTCTCTCTATTCTGCCTAAAGCGAGTAGGTCATTAATTAAGCCTTCCATCTTTTTGGATTCAACGTCAATATAATCTAATGATTTGGGGATGATTTCAGGTTTATCTTTTCCATGTCGTCTGATTAGGTTAACATGACCGCGAATTGCAGCGATCGGAGTTTTTAGTTCATGCGAGGCATCACTAACAAATTGTTGTTCCCGCTGTAAAGCCTTATTTTGAAAAGTAAGCAAATTATTAAATGATTTAGCAAGCTGTTTAATTTCAAGTGGTTGATTAGGAACTGTAATTTTAGTTGTAGCCCCATCTTTTTGAATATCTTGAATTTCACTATTCATTGTTTGAATTGGACGGCTCCATTTATGTGATAAACGTCGAATAAGTGGGATACTAATCAAAATAGCGGCTAAGTTAATAATTAACATTGTGCAAAATAGCCAAATAATTAAATGAAATAACCTATCAATGTTTAGGGCAACATTGATTTTAAAATTATGCTTTTGCTCATCTTTTAAAAAGTAAATGTGCTTGTTTGAATAAACTAAATTTTGATAGTGTCTCTGCTCGTTAATATACTTAAAAGTTTCATGCGCATCTTCAGAGTAGTAAGTTTTGCCATGTGGCGTAGTCAGAGTAATTGCATCGCTGTCTTGCTTGGCTAAATAAGCATCCAGCATAGCCGACCAGTCATATTTTGAATCAAGATTTTCTTTTACTGCTTCAACAACTTGTTCACTTTGCCGTTCAGCTTGGTAATAAATATAGGCCGATGAAATAATTAGAAAAGCCAAATTGACCAGAATTAAAATAGCGACAAATAGCCTAACGAATAAACGGGTTAATTGTTGCGTAGTTGTTTGAGGATTATTTTTCTTCATGCTCATCATCTAATTTTCTTAAACAATAACCTAAGCCGCGAATGGTTTTGATGATTTTCTTATAGGGCTCGCCTATTTTATTGCGAATAGTTCGAATATAGACGTCGACAGTGTTGGTTTGACCAACGAAGTCATATCCCCAGACTGTATCAAGTAATTCATCACGACTTTTAACTTGCTCAGGATCACGCATCAACTCAGTGATTAAAGCAAATTCCTTAGGAGTAAGATAAATTTTTTCATTATCACAATAGAATTCATGCTTAAGTAGATCAATTTTTAATGGGCCAAATTCTAGGGAAGTATCAGGGACGTCATTTTGCTGCCGCATTTTTTCCAGTCTTCGCAAGACTACCCGAATTCGTGCCAGCAATTCCTCGATTTCAAATGGTTTGGTGAGGTAGTCGTCTAGTCCCTGATCAAGAGCAGAGCTTATATCAGAGGCAGAATTTTTGGCGGTAAGCATAATAATAGGGACATCACTTTGCTTGCGGATTCGCCGTAACACGGTCATGCCATCATATACTGGCAACATCCAATCAAGCAAAATTAAAGTTGGCTTTTCTTGAGTAAAAAGGTCTAATGCTTTTTTGCCGTCTTCAGCCCAAACAACTTGGTAATCCTCAAATTCTAATTCAGTTTTGACGAAGCTAGCGACGCTTTCTTCATCCTCAACTAGCAGAATTTTGACATCTTTTTCATCCATATCATTTTCCTTAAAAATAAAAGGCCGGAAATCGATTCCAGCCTGAATATCTGTTAATTAATTTTCGCCCTTAAATGTACCATTTTCTACTTCACGAATAAAGTCAGCTAAGTGCTTATAATATACGTTAGGGTTGTCAACCATGTGGTGGTGACCACCGTCAGGTGTAGTTACTAAGCGTGAGTTAGGGATCTTCTTTTGCATAATCTTAGCAGTTGAAATTGGCATAGTTTCGTTTTCACCAAAGGTTAATAGTGTTGGCACCTTGATCTTGTGTAATTGATCTCTGAAATGCCAGTCTTTTAATTTACCAGTAATTACGAATTCATTGTCGCCTTGGAAAGCGTTGTAAACAGCGGTTCCACCAATGTCTTTTAAGTGGTAAAGCTTAGATGGTTGCTTTCGGTCAACGAAATTAATGTTTAAAATTTGTACGTCATCTTGATAGCGTTGATTATCATAGTCGTTGTTCTTTTCGCATTCGTGCATGAAGTCGATTTCGGTTTGTGGTAAAACCTCTTGGCGTCTTCTGTTAACTGAAGCAACGTACTCATCGATTTCATCAACCATTGAGGAGATAATTGCACCTTTCAAGTGTTGACCGTATTTAACGGCGTATTCTTGAACTAACAAACCGCCCCAGCTTTGACCGATTAAATAAATGTTATCAAGCCCCAATTTTTCACGGACTTCGTCGACTTCATCTAAGAAGTATTCGTAAGTTAAATATTTCTTGGCAATTTCAGGATCAGAGTAGTCAGGCTGATCTGAATAAAGTGAACCGAGTTGATCGTACATAGTAACTTGCACGTTCAAGCCTTGCTTTTTCAATTGTTCTGCAGTGTCTTCCCAATATTCGTGATTGCCACCAGGACCACCATGCAAAGCTAGAAGATGAATGTCGCCTTCACCTTGGGTGTTGGTCCATAAGTGATAACCGTTGTCTAAAGTAATAATTTTAGTACCAGTCTTCATTAAAAGTTCCTTTCTGCTTTTCATTAAAAATTAAAATGATTACTCTAATTATCGTATCTAATTGAGAAAAAGACAAGCTAGCGGGTATAATGTTTCTAACGGGATAGAAAAGGAGAAATTAATGAGCCTGAAGTACGCTAAAAAAAGCCAAATTATTAGCTATACCATTTTAGCCGCAATCAAGGCCTGCAACATCGTCTTTGTAGCTTATATGGTACAAATTATGTTGAATGTTGCTTCGTCAGGATCGCATGATTATCTGCATTTGATTCGCCTGGCTGCTTTGACTGCCTTAGGTCAGATGTGTTTTATGGCCAGTAACTTTATCTATGAAACGGTAAAGATGGGCATTATTCGTGACGTGAATATGACCTTTAAGCGCGCTAACTTGCGTTATTTGGTTGATCAAGGTGAGCCTGATATCAAGAGCGGTTTATCACTGATGACCAACGATTTAAAACAGATTGAAACTAACCGAATAACTGCCCAACTGGACATGATTTTCCAAGGATTATCATTCTTTGGAGCAATTAGTTTTGCATTCTATAGTTCTTGGCAAATGACGTTGGTATTTTTGATTGCCACTTTAGCTCCAGCATTAGTGCAGATGATTACGAGTCCAATTATCACTAGAAAAGCTAAAATCTGGGCCACGACGAATGCTAATTACACGCAAAATGTGTCTGATTCCTTAAACGGTGCGCAAGCCACCAAGCTTTATAATGTGCGGACTAACATTGTTACTCGTGCTGCAGGTGCGGCGCAAGATATGGAAAATGCCTTACGTAATATGACTTTAACGCAGGCCTGGGCATTGGAGCTGATTTATTCTGCAGCTGAATTATTCTGTTTCATCGTGCCATGTACTATTGGCGGTATTATGATGATGCAGGGAAATTTAAAGGTGGGTACATTAGTAATGATGGTCGATTTGGCCTTGAACTTTATCACGCCAATCGTGACTCTTTTTAACGAATTTAACCAAGTCAAGTCGACTGTGCCAATGTGGGAAAAGACCCAGCGCGCTTTGCATCACGTGCTGAAAGATGATAAGCAGAAGATCGATCATTTTGATGGTATGGAGGTTGAACAACTATCTTATGTTACAGGTAGTGATCACAAACGCATCTTTGAGAATGTGAACTTAACAGTTAAGCCGGGTGAAAAAGTTCTATTGATGGCGCCAAGTGGTTGGGGCAAGACCACCTTGCTTCGCTTGCTATTAGGTCTGAGAAAGCCCAAAGATGGTAAAATTTTGATCAATGGTACGGATGTAACGGGAAATTGGGATGCTGCCCACAATTATTTTTCCTATGTTAATCAAAAGCCATTCATGTTTGATGATACATTGCGTTTCAACATTACGTTAGGACGTAAAGTGAGTGACGAGCATTTGAAAGAAGTTATTCATGAGGCTGGTCTAGATGAATTGGTAAAGGAACAGGGTCTAGACAAGGCTGTAGGTGAAAACGGTAGTGGCTTGTCGGGTGGACAAATCCAAAGAGTAGAAATTGCCCGTGCGCTTTTATCAGATCGGCCGATTTTGCTAGCTGATGAAGCGACAAGTGCACTTGACCCGAACTTGTCGTTAGGCATTCATAAGACTCTGTTGAAGAATCCACGTATTGCTGTTATTGAGGTGGCTCATAAGATTTCACCAGAAGAAAAAGCGATGTTTGACGTGATCATTCATTTGGACACTCATACAATTGAGACAAAGATGTAAAGAGTTGATCGTTGATCAGCTCTTTTTATATAAAATAATATATAATTTAGCTAGCAAAAATATTTTATAAAATATATTAAAATCGTTGAATTGAAACCACTTACATCATATAATTAGGTTAACAGAGTTCATACTAGGAGGTTTTACTATGGCTGAACCAAAATGGCTTAAAGATATGAATGCCGATGAATACTTAAAAGAAGATTTTGATGCAAAGGGCAAGTCTAAATATACAGTTGAGGGAATTGATAAAAATGATCCTGATTGGTTAGATAAAGCTGCTAAGAAAGTCCACGCTGCAGAAGGCGACGACTACGTTAAGCTTGATAGTGGTTTGTTAACTGTTAATCAAATTAACTGGATGCTGCAAAATACTATTGGTGAAATGACTTTTGTTGACAGCAACAACCAATTCTTGTGGTACAACCGTCCTAAGGATCCAAATGCTAAGATGAAGGCTAAGCGTACACCAGAACAAGTTGGTGACACTATGAAGGCAATTCACCCAGACGTTCGTGACGTTATTCCTAACGCTAAGAAGGTTGTACATGCGTTACGCACTAAGGAAAGTGGACACGATGATGTTTACATGCCTGTTCCTACTGGTAATTTGAAGGAATTGGTTTTGCACTACTACAAGCGTGTTGAAGATGACGAAGGCAATTATGCTGGTATTTATGAATGGGTACAAGATTTATATCCACTTGTTAAGTACTTCTGTGAAACTACGGGCCAAAAGTTGGTTGTAGATGATGACGCAACTACCGGTGCAACTTACCGGAGAAATTCTGATCCAGATGCTGCAACTGGTGCATCAACTAAGGCAGCAGAAGTTAAAGAAGAAAAGCATGAAGAGCCAGACACTACTACTGGTGCTTCACAACATTAATTTCAATTATAATGAAAAAGGCGACTCAATCGAGTCGCCTTTTTTAATTAGATAATCTAACTGCGATCATTATTTCATCAGGCAGATTTTCACAGGTGATATTCTCCTTAGGATAAGCAAAGTGAGGAAAAACTTCGTAATTTTCAGGAAGATGAGTGTTGATAAATCTTTTGAGCTGGTGGTGAGTGATAGTTTCATTTGCCGCCAGGTTAATTCCAGAATAAGTGCCAACCATGTTGCCTTCAGGATCGTAATAGTTGATAGGCAATTGGTAGTTTGGAGTGTTAGTTGCCTTAGTAGGAAGAATTTGTTGGAATATTTTTTGAGGAACGTAAATTAGTTTGTTTTTTAGCATATATATACACCTCTATCATTTTTGTGACATAGTGTCATTATATTAAAAAACATAGTTTTAAGCTACTTTTTAATTTTGACTACAACATATAGATATAGTTTATGCTAATAACACAATATTTGGTTGAATTCAATCTTGTATAAAATTTATCTTTCTATTAGGATAGATATCGATGTGCTTTTTTACATAGCACGGACAAGGCACAAGATCTTGTATTTTGCGACCTAAAATAAAAAAGGGGAATGTTGAATAGGATGGAAAGAAAACACGAAAATTATTTTGTTTGGCTATTTAATCAATTGAAAGGCTGGCCAGTTCAAAATTACTGTTTATGGTTTTTTGCGTTTGGATTTCAATTAGCTTTGCTGATTCAAGGCAAAATTACAAGCGTAACTTTGATTACTTTTATTGGTACGCTTTTGGGTACACTTTGTGTATTGGCAATTAACGCTACTAAGGCAATTAATGGTTGGTTGGGATTGATTTCAGCTGCTTGTTTTATCTATGCAGGTTGGTCAGCTAAGAATTATCTTTCCATTTTTGAACAGATTGCCTATATTGCAACTTTAGATTTACCAGTTATCATTGCTGTTAGATCATGGAATGACGATACTAAGAATCATTTGAGAAAATTTGGTTCAAAGGAATGGCTTATTGCTATTGTTGGTACTTTACTTGTTTATGTAGTGTCAGGATTTTTGATTGGTAAATTTACCAATGATCCTCGTCCTTGGATTGATGCTATTAGTTTTGCTATTTCATTAACTGCTGGGATCATGTGCTTTATGCGTTACAACAATCAATACTTTTGGTGGACTGCTAGTGGCGTCTTCCAGTTGATTCTTTGGGGCGTAACTTATGCTCAAGGTGATGCAAACTTAGCCATGGCAATTAATTCATTGATCTATGTAATTAATGATGTGTTAGCCTTCACTGTTTCACCATGGTTTAACATGGGCCGTCGCAAAGCTGGATTAAAAGAAATTCAAAAATAATTAATAATAGTGAAAAGTGAATAATTTCTAGTAAAAGTAGTACGAAAGTGCTACTTTTTTTCTGTGTTAGAATGAAAGAAAAATATGAAGGGTGAGGTAGAGCATGACCTTTTATACAATGAAATATATTCAAAATAACCAGAATACTAATCAGGCAGTATTATATGCTTTGATGTTGGTGGCGGCGTTAGCAATGATAATTTTTGCTTTGCTATATTTACATAACCGTTTTGCAACCAAGTATCGCGATTTGGGTATTATTGCCTTATTATTTTTGCTTTTGTTTGCCGGTACGCAATATGAAAAATATGTGCAACTTAATACGCAAAAATCACAGACGATTCAAATCGTGCCATTCATCAAATCGATTGCTAAAGATGAAAATGTTTCGACTTCTGATGTTTTAGTTAGTTCAACGGTTTTAACTAATGGCATGATCGTAAGGATTGATTCTAAAAATATTGATTATCAGTTAAACCTTAATGATGATCGCAATACTTACACATTAACGCAAGCCCATGTAATTGATCATAAAGTAGAGGTAATAAAATAATGCAGCTAGATTACACACAATTATTCATTAAGTTTGCTCTTGGTATCTTAACTTTAATCATTCAAATCAATGTCTTTGGTAAGTCTAATCTGGCTCCTACGACTGCATTAGATCAGTTGCAGAATTATGTTTTAGGTGGAATTATTGGTGGCTTGATTTACAATCCTAGTATTACAATTCTTCAGTTTTTCCTAGTTCTAATTGTTTGGACGTTGGTTGTTTTTATTTTGAAATTCAGCCGTGATCACAATAATTGGATTAGAGGGATTATCGATGGTAAACCCGTTCAGGTAATTAAAAATGGCAAGGTGTTAGTGGGAAACTGCATGAAAGCAGGAATCTCCGCTAATGAATTAATGTTTAAATTGCGCAGTCGAGGTATCTACTCTGTTGAAAAGATTAAGAATTGTATCTTTGAGCAAAACGGGCAATTAACTATTATTGAAAATGATGAAGCTAGCATTCGTTTCCCAATAATTAGTGATGGTCAGGCTAATATTGATGTCTTAGAGTTGATTCACAAAAGCGAAGCTTGGTTACAGCAACAAGTTGAAGAGGCAGGTTATAATAGTATCAGTGATGTTTTCTTAGGAGAATACATTAATGGACAATTACGCTTGACAGGTTATTCAAAGGGAAAGAGATAAAATGGCAGATTTAGTGACAGCAAAAAAATGGCTGAAAAATGCTAACACGGTGATCGTAACGGCTGGTAATGGCATGGCCAAAGAAGAGGGACTAGATATCCTAAGTGAAGAAGGCTTTGATGATCAATTTGGCAAAATTGCAGATAAGTATGATGTGCATACAATTGGGGATGCATTAGATAAGAGGTTTGATACTTGGAGCGAGCAATGGGCTTTTTGGAGTGAGCTAATCAACGAATATTCCTTACAATATGAGCCTAGTGAGACGATGCTTGCTCTAAAAAAGCTAATTCGTGATAAAAAATATTTTATTGCGACCAGTACATTCGGGCACTTTTTTGAAAATGCAGGCTTTAATGAAAATCGAATTTTCAATGCCTTTGGTGATTGGACTAAAATGCAGTGTTCTAGCGGGATTAATCATGGTCAAAAGGATAACCGTGAAGTAGTAGAACGCTTTATGACGGCAATTAAGAACGGCAACGTAACGGCAGATTTAGTACCAAAGTGCGAGGACTGCAATAGTCCAATGGAATTGCATATGCCGCTGAATGCTAACTTCTTCCCTGATACCGATGCTAATACGCGTTTTCGATGGTTTCTAACGGGAGCCGAGGACAAGAATGTCGTAATTTTGGAATTAGGCGTAGATGAGACCAGTCCTCAATTACTTGATCCAATGGTAAAGCTAGTGCAGCAATTTCCTAATTGGCATTATATTGCCGCTGATTTAGCTGATGCAGATTTGCCAGCTGATCTTAAGAAACGAGCAATGGGTTTTGATAGCAATTCGCACGAGATGCTGATGAATTTGATTAAATAATTAAATAGGTGAAGAATGAGTATTTACATAAAAAATGGAATTTTACATGTAACCGGTGCGCAAGACAAGTTGCGTAAAAAAGGACAGGAAAAGCCTGACTTTTTGACCAATTATACAATGCTTGATATTGAAACAACGGGCTTATATCCTTACCGCGATCGAATTACTGAATTAGGTGGGGTTAAGGTACGTAACGGTCAAATTGTTGATCAATATACTAATTTGGTGAAGTTTTCCAAGAATAATTCTGTTCCTGCTTTTATTACTAAGTTGAATGGAATTACTGAAGCGCAAATTGTGAAGGAAGGGATTCCGGCTGAGCAGGCTATTCGTGAATTTCGTGAGTTTATTGGTGATGACGTTATCATTGGGTATAACGTCAATTTTGACTTGAACTTTTTGTATGATTTAAGTCAAAAATATGGCTTACCAGTACTTGATAATGATTACGTTGACGTATTGCGTTTGGCGCGGACATATTATCCACGCGAGCGCCATAACCGTCTGCTTGACTGCATGCAGCGGGCTGGAATTGCTCAAGTTGAATCTCACCACGGTTTGCAGGATTCTCTTGATACGATCAAGGTTTATGATGACTTTGCCCAGCACTTTACTGATGATTTATTGGAAAAGGCACAAAGCAAGATTAAGAATATCGACCTAACTACTAGCGAATTGGATTATGTTGACTTAGGTTGGCACAATCCGGTTCAAAATAAGAATATCGTTTTGTCTGGCAATATTCATATGAACGAAGCTGAAGCGGGCAAGATGATCAACAATATGGGCGGCCAAGTTGACGATTCAGTGTTAGCAACGACTAATTACTTAATCATGGGTGATCACGATTTCTTTAGAAAAGATAATCAGGATTTGAATGCAGCACGTGATTTGATCAAAAATGGTGCTAAGATTAAACGTTTTTCGGAGACCTTTTTCTTAAGCATGCTTGATGATTGGGCTCGTAGTTAGAGGAAAAAGATGACACGAAGAAGACGAAAAAAACAAGGAACCGTTGTTTCATCATTAATTGTCTTAATTGCGATTTTATGGGGAGTTTTTACTAAAGCTGGCAGCGATCCAAATGGCAGCCAGTTTTTGCGTGACTTTACTGGCAATAATGATGAACATGTAACTAATACAATTAGCGATGCATCAAAAGCCAAGACCAATTATGGAGGTCTATCGCCAACTGATTATCAAAAATTAGCTAATTTGAATTTTAAGAGTGGCAGTCGCGCTTATACCGAAGTCAACCATGATAAGTCGACTTTGGTCAAAGGCGCATGGAAGATAAATCGGGTGATTTACTCTAACCTTGATTCATTGAATCGAACATCGAGCTCTAATACAGCCTTTTTGGAAAAGCGCAATGTGGCTAATGATAGCTTGCGAGTAAGGCAATATGTTGAACCGACTGGCTGGCACTATAATCACCGTAACGGTACCCAAATCTATAATCGGGGCCACTTGATTGCCTATTCAGTCTCAGCTGGAATTGATCAAAGCGGCAATTATGATCCACGCAATCAATCAGGGGACCAAAATAATCCTAAGAATTTGTTTACGCAATCCGCTTATTCTAACCAAAAGATTCAGACTATTTTTGAGGCTAAGGTTAGGAGAGCACTGCGGCAGAATAAGCGTGTAATTTATCAAGCAACTGCTGTTTTTCGTGGTAATGAGTTAATGGCCCGCGGCGTGAATTTGCAGGCCGTTTCAACTGATGGCAGTTTAAACTTCAATGTCTATCTCTATAACGTGCAGCCCGGTTATGTTTTTAACTATAATAATGGTCGAGCAAAAGTTGATCGGCAAATGCAGGTTAATGAGTAGTAGAATTAATAATATGAAAAATTATTACTGAAATAAAAAAGGAAGTACAAATAATAATGAAAAAAGATAACTGTACTGCAATGCTAGTTGGTAAGGACGCTTCAATCGATGGATCAACCATGATTGCGCGTGACGAAGACGGTTATGGTGGCATTAACGAAAAAGTTTTTGTGGTAAACCCAGCCCGTCATTATGATGAAGATTATGTATCAAAATATAACGGCTTTAAGATGCACCTTGAGGGCGATGGCTGTAAATGGACTGCTGTCCCTACTGCTGATGATTCAGAAGGTCGCTGGGACGAGCAAGGCATTAACGAATATAACGTTGCCATGTCAGCCACTGAAACTGAAGCTACTAATGCTCGCTGCTTAGGACATGATCCTTTAGTAGCAAATGGAATCAACGAAGACTCAATGGTTTATATTACTTTGCCATTCGTGAAGACTGCTCGTGAAGGTGTTAAGCGCTTAGGGCAATTAATCGAAAAATATGGTACCGGTGAAAGCAACGGTATTGCCTTTTCAGACAACAAGGAAGTTTGGTATCTGGAAACTGGCGCGGGTCACCAATGGGTTGCGGCTCGTGTTCCTGATGATTCTTACGCAATTTGTCCTAACATCATGGTGATTCAAAATGTTGACTTTGATGATCCAGATAACTTTATGTATTCAGCTGGTATTCGAGAATTCGTAGAAAAGAATCATTTAAACAATAGTACTGACGGTAGCTTTTCTTTCAGAGATATTTTTGGTACTAAGGATGAAGCTGATGCTTTTTACAATACTCCAAGAACTTGGTATGGACAGAAGTTGTTTAATCCAAGCATTGAACAAGACCCAACTAGTCAAGAAATGCCATTTACGCGCGTTCCCGAAAAGAAGATTGGTGTTGAAGATGTGCAAAGATTTTTAACTAGTCACTATAACGGTACACCATACGATCCAATGGACACTTTTTCATCTGGTTCAGAAAAAGAACAAAAGATGTTCCGTCCTATTGCTTTAGACAGAAACCAAGAATCAAGCATCTTGCAAATTAGAAATGATGTTCCTGCCAAGATGGCTGCAATTCAATGGATTAATATGGGCTTTTATGCATATTCACCATATGTTCCTTTCTACACCAATATTGAGGATACACCACTTAACTATAAGGTGGCAGATCATATGGTTGATCCAGATAGTAGTGCTTACTGGTTGTATAAAACTTTACAAGTGCTTGTTGAACCACGCTATCACCAATATATTTATGAGGTAAACGCCTACCGTGATGATTGTCAAAGCTACGGTATTGGCCGAATTGATCTTATTGATGAAAAAGTTAAAAATATGGAAGGCAGAGAGCTTATTAAATATTTAACTAGCGCTAATGATGAAACTGCTGGTGTGATTACCAAAAAAACTAAGAACTTGATGAGCAAGTTGGTTCGTCAAGCCTTGAATAGTTCAAAATATCAATTTGAACGTGGAGATAACTTATGATACAAAAAGCCATGACTAATTCATGGCTTTTTTGGTACCTACCACAATATTTAGTAAACCCGAATTTTTAAAAAGAAATAAGTGAAAAATAAAAGTAAATGCGAACAAAAGCCGAATACTTGCTGAGAAGCATTTCACAAAGTCGTTGAAACCCCGAATTTCAAATGAAAATTATTTGTTATTTTCGTATATTTAGCTTAGAATTAATAGAGAAATTTAAAAATTTAAATCAATATATAGTGGTGCGTGAAACTTATGAATGATGAGAAATTCGTGGAAGTAAAGAACCTTAAAAAGGTTTATGATAACGGTCATGAAGCAATCAAGGATGTTAGCTTTTCCGTAAAAAAAGGTGACCTTGTATGTTTGCTTGGCCCATCTGGTTGTGGTAAAACAACCATCTTAAATATGCTAGCTGGTTTGCTTAATCCAACTAGCGGTGACATCCTTTTTGATGGCAAGTCAGTTGTTAACGTAGCACCTAAGGATCGTCAGATCGGCTATGTTTTCCAGAATTATGCCTTATATCCACATATGACTGTACTTCAGAATGTAATGTTTCCTCTGACTGTGGGCAAGCAAAAGATGCCTAAGGATGAGGCAAAGAAGATTGCTGAAAAATATATGGCAACGACCCAGATTACCGAACTTGCTGATCAAAAGCCGGGCAATTTATCTGGTGGTCAACAGCAGCGTGTAGCTATTGCTCGTGCTTTAGTGCAACAACCTAAGATTCTGCTGATGGATGAACCATTGAGTAACTTGGATGCACGTTTACGGTTGAAGATTCGTGAAGAAATTCGTGCTTTAGTTAAAAGTGTGGGTATTACCACCTTGTTTGTTACTCACGATCAAGAAGAAGCCTTGTCAATCGGTGATAAGATTATTCTCTTTAATAATGGCGTGATCCAACAAGATGACTTAGGACAAAACTTCTATCTTGAACCAAATAACTACTTTGTTGCTAATTTTGTTGGTAATCCTGTGATTGATAACTTTAATGTAAAGGTTAATGGCGGCAAGATTACTGGTTCAGATTTTGAAATTAACGTGGACGATTTAGACAAGGATCGTTTTAAACGTGACTTAACTGACGGCGAGTACGTTTTATCCGTTCGTCCAGAAAATATTTTGCCAGTCGAAGAAGATGGTGCAGTTTCAGCTAAGGTTGATGATGTCGAATTAATCGGTCGTGAACGAATTTTGAAGTTTACCCATGATGGGGTACAAGCTCGTTCATTAGTCAACCTTGAGACACCAATTAAGCCTGGTGATAATATCAATTTGAAGATGCGTCTTGATCGAGTATTCCTGTTTACTAAGGAAGGAGAGCGTGTCTATTAATGAAGAGCAATCAGAAAAAGGCGTGGCTCTTTTTAGCGCCAACAATTATCTTTGTTACTTTCTTTAGTATTTATCCAATTTTGCGGGCCTTTGTAATGAGTTTTCAAAGCGGCTCGTTAATTAATCTGAATTGGAGCGGCTTCAGCAATTATCAATATATCTTTAGTGATCCAGAATTTTGGCGGGCAATCAAGAATACTATTTTGTATGCCCTAATTTCTGTGCCAGTTGCTTTGGCTATTTCAATCATGTTGGCCTGGTTTATTTTCAGCAGGATAAAGCATAAGTCATTCTTTGAAACGACTTTCTTTATGCCATATGTTACGTCAACTATCGCTATTGGTATCGTATTCCGTTATATTTTTAACGGTGACTATGGTTTGCTTAACTTCTTGCTCAAGGCGGTTCACTTACCAACACCGAACTGGATTGATGATCCGGCGATGTCATTGACGACAATTATCATCTTTGGTGTGTGGACTTCTTTAGCTTTTAACATCGTTATCTTGATGGGGGCTTTGAGAAACATTGACCCTAATTACTACACAATTGCGGATATGTATGGCGCAACTGGTACTGAAAAGTTCTGGCGTATTACAATGCCGCAGCTTGTGCCAACGATCGCCTTCTTATTAACAATGAATATCATTGCTGCATTTAAGATTTATACATCTGTTTATGCCTTATTCAATGGACAAGCAGGTGTTGGTAACTCAGCCACAACTGCAGTGTTCTACATCTATAACAAGTTCCAAATTGTTGGTACTCCAGGTGTAGCGATGGCCGCAACGGTTGTCTTATTTATCATCATTATGTTTGTCACATTCTTGCAACGCAAGATGATGAAGAAGATTGGAGGACAGTAAAGGATGAAGAAGATTCGTTGGGGCACTTTGATTGCTTATATTATTTTAGCGATTTTCGCAATCATTACTGTCTTTCCATTCATCTACATGATTTTGGGTGGATTAATGAGTTTTAGAGAAACAACCACTATTCCACCAACAATCATTCCTAAGCATTTTGAATGGTCAAACTATGCCAAAGTATTCGCCCAAGCTCCATTTGCTCGTTACTTCCTAAACACTTTTATCACAGCTAGTGTAACGACAATTGTAAGTTTGTTTAACGCCTTGCTTGGTGCTTTTGCCATGGTTAACTTGAAGTTCAAGGGTAAAGGCGTTGTTCAAATGGTACTTTTATCGTTATTGATGGTGCCAGGTGAAGCGATTATCTTTACTAACTACAATACCATTGCCAGAATGGGCTTGTTGAACACTTATATTGGTTTGGTATTGCCATTTTTAACTTCAATTTTCTACATGTACTACTTGCAAAGCTACTTCGGTTCAATCTCACAGACAATTTATAAAGCTGCGATGATTGACGGAGCGAGTGATTGGGAATATATTTGGAAAATTTTGGTGCCAATGTCTAAAGGTGGCTTGTTCACCGTTGCTTTATTAAGTTTCATTTCTGGTTGGAATTCATTCCTCTGGCCATTATTGGTAACTAACGAAGACAGCATGAGATTGTTGAACAATGGTTTAACTTCATTTGCATCTGATGCAGGTAGTGAAACTCAACTTCAACTTGCTGCTGCCACATTGACTGTTTTGCCAATCTTGATTTTGTACTTCATCTTTAGAAAGCAAATTATTCGAGGAGTAGTGCGCAATGACCTTAAAGGATAAAACGACAGTAACTTTTTATAATGGTTTAACCACAATTGGTGGACCGATGATTGAAGTGGCCTATAACAAGTCGCATGTATTGTTTGACTTGGGGGAAGTTTATCGGCCAGAGTTAAAATTGCCAGATGAAAGTTATCAAACTCTGATTAAAAATAAATTAATCGGGGATGTGCCTAATTTTTACGATCCTAAATTGACGGGTAAGCCAATTGATACTGACCGCTGGGAGCATGCGGCGGCCTATATTTCGCACCTACATTTGGATCACAGTAAGGCAATGAACTTTTTGGCCCCAGAAATTCCACTTTATGCAGGTCCAATTACAGCTCATTTATTGCCAGCCTTGAATGAAAAGGGCGACTTCTTGCTTCCTGCTGCAGGTCATGATCGGACTTATACTCGTCCAATCATCGCGGCAGAATACAAGAAACCAATTAAGGTGGGCGATATTATCCTGGAAATATATCCTAGTGATCATGACGCTTACGGTGCTACTGGTCTATTAGTTAAGACACCGGATAAGCAAATCGCCTATACTGGCGACATTCGCTTGCATGGTTATCATCCAGATTGGGTGCGGGACTTTATGCAGGCAGCTAAAAATAGCGATATGCTGATTATTGAAGGCACTGGTGTTTCTTGGCCAGAAGAAAAGCATGATGAAAACAGTGAAGAGTTTACTGGCCCTAAGAATGAAGTAGAACTAACTGAAGAAATCGTGCGCCTGCAAAAGGCTAATCCTGAACGCCAAATCACTTTTAATACTTATCCTACTAATGTTGAACGATTATTGCGAATCATTGCCGATTCACCAAGAAAGGTCGTTTTACATGCTCAGCGTGCCCATTTGATTAAGGAAAGTTTGAATGAAGACTATCCCTACTATTACATGCCTAATGAGGAGCACTATGCTGACCTTAAGCCAGAGCTAGAAGTTAGCTATGATGAGCTTTTAGCAGATAATCATAAATACATGTGGCAAGTTGTCACCGATTATGATAAGCTGCAAAAGGGTGGTTTGTATATCCACTCAAATGCTGAGCCATTAGGGGATTTTGATCCTGCCTACAAACCATTTGTAGAGGCTTTAGCTAACAATGATATTGAGTATAAGGCGTTGCGCTGTTCAGGCCATGCCGATGAAAAAGAACTCAAGGAAATCATTGCTGGGGTTCAACCAGCTGTTTTAGTACCGGTGCACACATTGCATCCGGAGCTGGAAGAGAACCCATATGGAGAACGGATTTTACCTAAACGTGGTCAAACAATCACGCTTTAGTAAATCAAAAACATATTGTTGTTTAGTTTTATTTTTTGGGAGGATTTATCCAAATGAAGTTTAGTAAGAAACTTACTATGGCTGCCGTTGCTACTTTGGCCCTAGTTGGCACTGCTGCTTGTTCAAAGAGCGGCAATTCTTCTTCATCAAGTTCAGAGAAGATTCCATCAAAGATTACTAAGAAGACTACAGTTGTCTTCTGGAACGCTATGCCGGGAGTACAAGGTTCTACTTTAAAGCAATTAACTAATGAATTTGAAAAGAAGAACCCTAAAATTACTGTTAAGCTTGAAAACCAAGGTGCATACAATGATTTGCAAGCTAAGATCAACTCAACTTTGCAATCACCAAATAACTTACCTACTATTACTCAAGCTTATCCAGGTTGGCTTTGGAACGCAGCTCAAAACAAGATGCTTGTAAACATGACCCCATATATCAACAACAAGAATGTTGGTTGGGGCAGTGCAAAGGCATCTGACATTAGAACTGAACTTCTTGATGGTGCAAAAATTAAGGGAACTCAATACGGTATCCCATTTAACAAGTCAATTGAAACTTTGACTTACAACAAGACCATGTTTAAGAAATATGGCATCAAGAAAGTTCCAACTACTATGGAAGAACTTAAGGATGTTTCAGAAACTATCTACAAGAAGAGTAACCACAAAGTTGTAGGTGCTGGTTTTGATTCACTATCCAACTACTACACTCTTGGTATGAAGGACGAAGGCGTGAACTTTACTGATAAGATTAACTTCAGTGGTTCAACTTCAAAGAAAGTTCTCAACTTCTATGCAGATGGTATTAAGAAGGGTTACTTCAGAGTAGCTGGTTCAGAACACTACCTTTCAGGTCCATTTGCTAACGAAAAGGTTGCAATGTTTGTTGGTACTTCTGCAGGTGAAGGCTTTGTTAAGCAAGGTGTAGGTAACAAGTTTACTTATGATGTTGCTCCACGTCCTGGCAAATACACCATGCAACAAGGTACTGATATTTACATGTTTAACCACGCTAGCGCTGAACAAAAAGCTGCTGCATTTAAGTACATTAAGTTCTTAGTATCTAAGTCAAGCCAAATTAAGTGGGCTAATGCTACTGGTTACATTCCTGTAAACACTAGTGCAATCGAATCTAGTGAATACAAGAATAACAAGAGCATCAAGCTTCCTGCTAAACTTGAAGATGCTATGAAGAACTTGTACAGTGTTCCTGTTGCTAAGAATTCAAATGCTGCATACAACCAATTGAACAGCATTTTGCAAAATATCTTTGCTGCAGCCCAAAAGGGTCAAAATACTAACAGCCAAATTAATACTGGTAAGCAAAAATTTGATGCTGCTTGGAAGCAATAAAATTAAATAGCAATTAGATTTCAAAGAGCAGACCGTAAGGTCTGTTTTTTTGTGGAAAAAGAATTGAGAAAAATGGTACCATTTACTAGGTAATAAAATAAAAGTTGAGGTGAGCTGGTTGATTAGACAACAAAATTTTCCGGTAAGAACAAAGTATAAGTGGTATGACATCAATAATTTAAGTGAAGAAGACAGTGAGAGATTGCAGCAGGATTTTAATTTTACGCCTGACATTATCTCTTATATTTCTGACCGTCACGAACGTCCTCACTATGACTATGACGTCCATACTAAGAGCCACTTGCTTGTTTACGATGTGCCAATTTGGCCGACCAACACGATTAAGCACTTTACCTCACACCCAATCACTTTTTTAGTAGTGGGTGAAAATATCTTTACTTTCCATACAGAATCAACCAGCTATGTGTTTGATGAATTCAACGATGAACATATGCGGGAGCGTTTGTCTGAAGCTAAAGATGTTACTGAGTTGTTGATGCTCTTTTTCCTATATTCATCACAATACTTCCAGCGTGCCGTAACGCAACTTGACGTTGAACGTAACAGCCTAGATCAGAAGTTGTCTGATGACATTAACAATAAAGATTTGGTGGAACTTTCGAATATTGAAAAAAGTTTAGTTTATTTATCAAGTTCAATTCAGACGGATTTAATCATGTTGCATGGCCTGAATCACAGCAAATTAGACTTCACTAAAGAAGCCAGTGAACGCTTGGATGACGTCTTGATTGAATCAAGCCAGTCTGCAGAAATGGTGCAGATTTCCCAGCAGGTAACTAAGACTTTATCAGCTACCAGTAATAATATGATGAACAATAATTTGAATGACACCATGCAATTCTTAACTGTGTGGTCATTGGTATTAACTATTCCAACTATTTTAACCGGTTTTTATGGGATGAATGTTAGTCTACCAATTTTAAAAAATTCATTTGACTGGGTTTTAATCATTATTTTGATGGTTGTTTTAATGGTTTGGTTAGTCATTTTGATGAAAAGGCATCATTTCTTCTAAAATTGAGGCGTTTTAATGAAACATAAAATATTAATTGGTTCTTTAATTGTGACTTTATTTGCATTCATTTTGTATACATCAAACATAAAGCGGGTGGAAAACGCGCAGTTAAAGATTGTTGAACCAAATAACAGCAAGGTCGCTAAGAATAAAAAGAAGACCAAGGAACCAAAGGTTAAAAAATTAGAAAAGCCTAAGGAACCCAAGGTTAATTCGATTGAATATTCTAACCATGTTAAAGCTCAAAAAGGCAGTAATCAGAAGCTAGTCAAGCAAATCAAAAAAGTTATGGGCATTGATGATAGCTTCCAGGTAGTAGCACAGGATTTAACTAACTCTAGTCACTTTGCCGTAGTTTCTAATACTAATAAGGCTCATGACGCAGGAAAAACAATGCGGTTATTTTTACTGATCGCCTTGTATGAGCAAGAACAAAAAGGCAAGATGGGGTCGCGAACTGCGATTAAGATTAGCAAAAAAGACAAAGCCAAGGGTGATAAGATGTTTCAAATTGGTATTACCTATGGTGTAAGTTATTTGCGCAGCGCAATGCTTAAAGGTAACAAAACTGCAACTAGTGCCTTAACTAGAAAAATTGGAGTTAATAATATTGACCAAGTTGCTAAAAAAATGGGTGCCACTCAAACTAAGGTCAACTCAAATATGACTGGTCAGACAACAGCTAATGATTTAGCTAAAACAATGATTGGCTTGTATCAAGGTCGGGTATTAAATCGGCAATATGCTAGCCGAGTTTTAGCAACCCTAGCTAAAGAGCGACCAAGTTTAGTTTCTGGCTTAAGTGGCGGCATTTATGCAATTGGTGATGATGATTTTGCTGTCGCAATTGTACAGACTAACGGACGTGCTTACTGTATGTCTGTTTGGAGCACGCAACACAAGAATTTTAATAAATTGGGCAAAACGGTTAATGGTTGGTTTATAAAAAAGCATAAGTAACGGAAATGATGAAGTCCGAGAAGGCTTCATTATTTTTTTATAGAAAAAATAAATTATTTACACTATGTAGATTGTAATCTTCACACTGTAGGTGTATATTATTTACTATGCTAAGACAAAGGAGGGATGAAAATGGCACAGAAAAGAAATCTTGATCTGGATAAAATAATTGATCAAGCTACTGAATTAATTTCTAAAAAAGGACTGACAGCTACAACTTTGCCAGCATTGGCTAAGGCGCTCGATGTCCGCTCACAGTCGCTTTATCATTACGTTTCCGGACGCAAACAATTGCTATCACTAGTTGGTGCAAGACGGATTAAGATCCTACGTCATGAGTTGATGAATGATTTAATTGGTATGTCAGGTAGGGATGCATTGCTTAAGTTTGCGGATGTTGTGCGCGACTTTTTATTAAGCGATCCGGCTTTATCAAGTATTCTGTATCATTTGAACGAATATCCAAAGGATGCGGCCATCAATCAAGAAATCTTGGATTTAATTAAAATGGGTGAAAGACTTAATTTTAAAAAAGAAAGTGTCATTTCATTTCATGCTTTAATTGGCGCCGTATTAGGGTACGTTTTTTTGGATAAATCGAAGTCTTTTGGAGATGAAACAGAAGATGAATCTAATCGTAATTATCATGAAATGATTTTACGACTTGTAGAACCAGTACCTGATTTACAACAAATAGGGAGGAAATAGGAAAGTGCAGAAATTTCTGAAGAACCATGTTTTCGAACTGATTGCGTGGATTTTAATATTGATTATTTCCGTTGTTGCGTTGCCTAACATTACGCAGCTGACTAATGATCACTCTAACATTACGTTGCCAAGTAATGTGCAAAGCAATGTGGCACAGTCAATAGAGAACAATTGGGGCTCGAAAAAGAAAAACACTTATGCAGTAGCACTTGTTTTTAACAAAAAGAGTGGCAAGCTAACTGATGCCGATAAACAGGCTATTAATAATACGCTTGATAAGTTCACTAATGATAAAGGCAAGTACGGAATCAAGGATTCATTACTTCCAGATTCCAATATTGCTACAAGAAAGAAACTTCAATCAAAAGATGGCACGACTTGGGTAGCACAATTTAATGTGGCTAAGAGTCATGGTACGATTGAAAAAGTTTATAACGAAATGAACAAGGCCGCGAAAACGCAAGGGCTTCGTACTTATGTAACGGGTGCGGATGTCTTGCAGCACGACTTCTCCGCTTCAATTCAAGAAGGAATTAAGAAGACTGAAGCCATTACAGTTGTCTTTATCTTTATTGTTTTGGTTATCGTATTTAAGTCACCAATTGTTCCACTTATTTCATTGTTGACAGTTGGTGTTTCATTCCTTACTTCCTTCTCAATTGTTACTAATTTAGTTAAAAGCGCCAATTTCCCATTTTCAAACTTTACGCAAGTGTTTATGGTTATCGTGCTCTTCGGTATCGGTACCGACTACAACATTTTGCTGTATGACAAGTTTAAAGAAAATCTAGGAAAAGGGATGGACAAGTATAAAGCCATGCATGACGCTTTGCGCAATGCTGGTAAAACAATTCTTTACTCAGGTTCATCCATCTTAATTGGTTTTACTGCTTTAAGTTTAGCTAAATTCTCCGTTTACCAATCAGCTGTTGGTGTTGCGGTCGGCGTTGCTGTTTTATTGGTAGTGCTTTTAACACTCAACCCATTCTTCATGGCTACGCTTGGTAAGAAGATGTTCTGGCCAGTTAAGAAATTTATTGGTGAAAGTGATGACAAGTTATGGCATGGTATTTCATCTGCCACATTGAAGCATCCAATTATTTACTTGGTTGTGTTAGCAGTTGTTGTTGTGCCATTCATGTTAATGTACTCAGGTCACTTGAACTACGATGACACTGATGAAATTGCAGATTCAGTTCCATCTAAGCAAGGTTTGTTGATAGTACAAAAGCACTTCTCTAAAGGGATGGCTGAACCATCATACTTGTACATTCAAAGCAAGCATAGATTAGACAATGAAGAAAATTTGAAGTTAATTGATCAAGTGACTAAGCAACTTCAAGCTTCAAAAGACGTTTCATTTGCGACATCTGTTACAGAACCTTACGGCGAACCAATTGATATGCTTTATGTCAACAATCAATTAAACACGGTTAACGACGGTGTTGATCAAGCTCGTTCAGGTTTGGGTAAATTGAGCAAAGGCTCAAACAAGGTTGCTAACGGTGCTAACAGCTTAAAAGATGGTGCTGATCAACTTCAAAACGGTACCAGTCGTCTTCAAAGTGGCGCTAGCCAATTAGTTAGTGGTACTAATCGTTTGCAAAACGGTGCTAGTCAATTGCAAAGTGGTGCAACTCGCCTGCAAAGTGGTTCAGGCCAACTAGTTAGTGGTGCTGATCGTTTACGTAGTGGTGCTGGTCGATTACAAAGCGGCGCTGTTCGTTTACAAACTGGTGCAGGTCGTTTAGAAAGTGGTACTCATGCATTGCAGAGTGGTGCAACCAGCTTAGTTAGCGGTGCAAATCGTTTGAAGAATGGTGCTAACAGTTTGCAAAGTGGTACCCAACAAATGGTTAACCAATTGCAACAATTGAGTTCACAACTTTCAACTCAATTGAGTGGTTCAAACAAGCAACAACTTGCCCAACTTCAAACTGCTTTGCCACAAATCAATAGCGGTATTCAACAGTTGAATCAAGCTATTGGTGGTGGGGTTGATACTTCATCGTTAACTAATAGTTTAGCTACAGTTCAAAAACAAGCTGCAGATCTTGAAAATAGCTTGAAAGAATTGCAAAGTGCAGCAGGTAATGCTGGCTCAGGTTCAGTAAATCAATCTGAAATTCAATCAGCAATTTCATCGGCTGTTTCATCAGCTGTGCAATCAGTACCAGCTGATCAAAGACAAGCGGCTCAAGCAGCAGCAACTAAGGCTGCCACTCAAGCGGTTGAATCTGTTGTTCAAAAGGCTCAATCAGGTGCTAATACTGATAAGATGAAGTCAGCAATGGCAAATGCTACTTCAGCAGCTCAGGGCTTGCAAAGCTCAATGGCTGCAATGCAACAAAGTAACTTGATGACTCAGCTTCAAACTTTAAAGGCTCAGGTTAATGCTTTAGCTCAAGCTTCAAACAAGGCTCTTCCAGGTGCAGCTACTGCATTGAACCAATTAAGCTCAGGCTTAACTCAAGTTCAATCTGCTGCTTCACAAGGTGTAGCTGGAGCACAAAAGCTTAATAACGGTGCTGGTCAATTGAGTAACGGCCTTGGTTCACTTTCATCAGGTGCTAGTCGCCTTGGTGCAGGTATAAACCAAGTTAATAATGGTGCCGGCCGATTAAATAATGGTCTTGGTACTCTTGCAAGCGGTGCAGGTACGTTGAACAATGGTCTTGGCACTCTTGCAAATGGTGCTGGAACTTTGAACAACGGCTTAGGTACTCTAGCCACTGGTGCCGGTCAGCTTAATAGTGGTATCGGCCAATTAGCTGGTCAAGCTCCACAACTTATTTCAGGTATCAGTCAACTTAACACAGGTGCTGGACAACTCAGTGCTGGCGCTGGTAAGTTGGCAAGCAAAGTTCCACAATTGACTTCAGGTATTGACACTGTTAATAGTGGTTTAGGTCAAGGTGAAACCTACCTCAGAGGTTTAGGTTCATCAGCTGCCGCTGATACTTTCTACATCCCTAAGGAATTCTTGAAGAACGATATGTTCAAGAAGTCAATGGATGTTTACCTCAGCCCAGACAAGAAGTCAGCTCAAATTATTGTTGTCTTTGATTCAAACCCAAGTGCAACCGAAGCTACTAAGAAGTCACAAGAATTAAGTGCTATGGCTAAGAAGTCATTCCAAGGTACTGCTTTGAAGAATGCTAAGGTAGCTATGGGTGGTCAAAGTTCCAAGATTGAAGATACTAAGACAGTTGCCAGTGGCGACTTCCTTAGAACCGCTGCTATCATGTTAATCGGTATTGGTATTGCCTTGATGTTCGTAACTCGTTCATTATTGCAACCAATCTACATTCTTGGTACTTTACTTATTGCTTATCTCTGCTCACTTTCAATCAATCAATGGATTGTTAAAGCAGTTCTTGGTAAGTCAATGCTTACTTGGAACACACCATTCTTCAGCTTCATTATGTTGATCGCTTTGGGTGTTGACTACAGTATCTTCCTGATGACTCGTTATCGTGAACTTGAGTCTGAAGGCTACACTACTCCAAGTGCAAGAATCTTAAAGGCATGTGCCATCATTGGTACGGTTGTTGTTTCAGCCGCAATTATCTTGGGTGGTACTTTTGCAGCCTTGATTCCATCAGGTATTCCAACTTTGATTGAAGTTGCCTTAGCCGTGGATATTGGTTTGCTCATCTTGGTCTTCATTTTGCCAATTACTATGTCTGCAGCTACTAAGTTGACATATGAGGGAATTGACCTTAATAAGTTCGCCAAAAGAAGAAATAAGAAAAATAATTAATAAATAGTTTTTCGACCGAATCGCAATGATTCGGTCTTTTTTTGTTTTGATCTTCAAATTCTGATACATGTTATAATAATGACTAACAGATTGAAAAAGAAGGGAATTCTTATATGACTACTTGTCCAAATTGTGGCCATGAAATTAGTGAAACAGATGATGTTTGTCCAAACTGTGGCTTCAATCTAAAAAAATATCGGGATGACTTTTTCACAGATCAGCACCAAAAAGCAAAATTCGAAGAGCCAGATGAAGGCGAAAAGATCATTAGTCGTGCAGCCTATCGGGAAGAATTTATTCCTGAAAAGCAAAACTCTACTGTCCAGAGAATGATTGCATGGGTTAGAAAAAATGCTACTTTAGTTTTCTTATTGGGCGTTTTGCTCTTAATTCTAATGAGTTTCTCTAGAGCAGCAGGGTGGACCAGCTTTTTAGCTTTAATGGTTTGGCTTTATATTGTGTGTGACCGTAAGGACAAGATTGAACAATATACGGTTGATAAACGGTTGACGCAAAAGATTGATCGAATCGGCTCTGAAGTTTTTAATCGAGTTGATGCTCGTGGAAGCAAAGTTAAAGAGAAAAACCGAGAGTTTGTTCAAAAGCATCCGCGGGTAGAAAATCGTGTGCGTGAAATAAAAGATGGTCGCAAGCACCACTTCAATTACGTGCAGATTTCGGTCATTTTGACAGCGCTAGTCAGTTTAATTGTTCTCTTTACTGATTCGGGTGCCTCATTTTATACTCAGAGAATGTCTATTTCTAGCGTATTGTTCAGTTTAGCAGGACGTTTACTTTCATCTGGCGCAACATCATGGTATGCACTCATTCTTTACGTTGTTTGGCTGTTATTATTCTTGTTCCCGATTTTCATTATTTATAATGTCTTGAAAAATACTAAGGCTAGCCAAACTTTGGCCTTTTTCCTTTCTTTGATTGAATCAGTCTTTTTGATTTATATAGTTTTCCAAATGTCAAGCGCAGTAGGTGCTTCAACTGGGGTGCTGGCTCAATTAACCAGTCAACTTATGTCATATGCAGTTTCCCTTGGAGCTTCAGCTTACTTTATGATTTTGGCTAGCGTGTTAACCACGATTTTGGCTGGATATAATCTTTTTAAAAAGAAATAGAATTAATAATAAGTAAAAGAAATACGCTGGTTAAGTTGCCAGCGTATTTCTTTTATCGAAAAATTACTATTGATTATTCTTAGTAACATCAATTACTAAGTGTTCGTTAACAAAGGCCATCATGCCTAAGTCACTTAATTCACGACCGTAGCCAGACTTCTTCACGCCACCAAATGGCAATTCACCAGAGGTAATCCAGCGGCCATTGATGACAGTCATACCAGTTTCAATTTGAGCGGCCACGTTTTGAGCACGTTTGATATCGTTAGAGATAACAGATGAACCTAAGCCATAGCTAGAATCATTTGCAAGCTGAATGGCATCGTCATCATCGTCAACTACAAAGACTTCTGCTACAGTGCCAAATAATTCTTCATCGTAAATAGGATTTTCTTTGTCGATGTTAGTCAAAATTACAGGTCTGAAGAAGGCACCTTTAGAATCAATCTCTGGATATTGGTAAAAAATCTTGGCTCCTGCATCAACGGCCTTTTTAACCTGAGCTTCTAATTTTTCCTTGGCACGTTCGGAATTCATTGGTGGCAAAGTCGTATCAGCTTCAAGTGGATCGCCAGCTTTAAGACTAGAAAAGATATTCTTAAGCGTGTGTAATACTTCCTCATAATGAGATTTTTCAACAATGATTCTCTTAGATGAAGTACATACTTGACCATCGTTGTAAGTTCTAGCATCGCCTAAAACGTTGCGCAATACTTGCGGATCTGCATCATCTAAGACGATAAAGGCATCGTTCCCGCCAAGTTCCATGGTCGATTTCTTCAAATTTTTACCAGCAGCTTCGGCAACAGCAGAACCACCACGTTCTGAACCAGTTAAAGCAACACCTTGAATTCTTGGGTCTGCGATAATTTTACCTAGTTGGTCATAACTTGGATAAAGGTTAATCAAACTGCCTTCAGGAGCGCCAGCGCGCTTGATGATTTTAGCAGTCAAAGCGGCAGAGCCGGGTACATTGTGAGCGTGCTTCAGTAAGATTGGGTTACCTACGATAAAGTTAGGAGCAAAGACCCGGATCACTTGATAAAGCGGGAAGTTCCATGGTTCGCAGGCCATGATGACACCAGTTGACTGTTTCAGGTAATAGGCATTGCCTAAGCCTGATTCAATTGGGGTAGGAGCCAACATCTTGATCCCGTTTTTGGCGTAGTAATCACAGATTGAAGCACATAATTCAACTTCTTCTCTTGATTCGCGTAAAAGCTTTCCCATTTCTAGAGTCATCATTTTGGCTAAATCATCCTCGTGTTCGCGCAAGGCATCTGCTACCTTGTGTAATTGACGAGCGCGAGTTTCAGGAGCTTCATGACGCCATTTTTTATATAAAGCATGGGCTAAATTAATCGCATCGTCAATTTGCTTGGCAGTAGGATTATCATAGCTTGCAAATTCTTCGTTGGTATATGGATTAATTGATTGATATCTAGACAAAATAATTCCTCCAATAAGTTTAATGTTTATGTTCAATAAGTTATGTTTCTATTATAAAGCGTTTACAGTAAAAACGCAGTAATTTGGGCTTTTCGTTGTAAAAAAGACATGCTAGAATGAAAAATAATTTAATAGTTTTTTAGTCACGAAAGGATAAAAGCATGACCGAATCAGTTTCAACCGCTAAGATTTATTTAGGCTCACCATTTTATAATGATCAACAACGCGCTCGCGTTGATCAAGCACGGGCATTGTTAGAACAAAATCCAACTGTAGTCAGAGTGCATTTCCCGTTTGATCAGAATTTTGTTGACCCGGATGAAAAGAATCCTGAAATTGGTGGCATCCGTAGCATGACCTGGCGTCTTGCTACATATAATAATGATTTGGAAGGAATCGTTAATGCTACCTGCGGCGTCTTCTTGTATGACATGGACAATGTAGATGATGGTAGTGCTTTTGAAATTGGTTTCATGCGTGCTTTGCATAAGCCTGTAGTCTTGGTAACCTTCACTAAGGATCTAGACAAGGATAAAGTAATGAACTTGATGATTGCTCAAGGTGTTACTACAATTATTGATGGTAATACTGAACTGGACAAACTTGCTAACTTTGATTTCAATACAGTACCTGCTAAGCCGGTTACTGGTTATAAGATCATCTAAAAAATCCCCAATTTTGGGGATTTTTTGTTAGCCATTTAATTTTTTTAGTAATTTTTTAGCCTGATTTAGCGTAATCGTGTTGCGGTTGATTCGGGCAAAAGCACAGGCATCGTGCAAATGTTGGATAGCAATTGCTTTCTTTTTTGACTGATCAATATCATTCATGCCTTGCCGCAATAGGATGCGTGCCATGTAAAAAATCACGTGCTTCTCAGCGCCAATCTTATAGGCATAGCGCAATAATGCATTAGACTCACGATACATTTTTCGTTCGCCATAGAATTCACCGGCATCACATAAAATACTTAAGGCATGCATTGTAGTCAAAATATTATCGATCTTGACGTCCATAATGTTCTTTAATACTTGACTATAATAGTGCTCGGCTTTCTCTGTTTCACCTTGTTTAGCATAGATTTGACTACAACCATTTAATGCCAACAAGCGGTAAATATCATTTTCAGGCAATTCCTGGGTGGTCAAGATATTGTTGAAATAAAAGAGCGCACTCATTTGATTGCGATCACTTCTTAGAGCATATTGTCCGCGCAAATAGTGATAATGAATCCGATTTGTTTGGCGTTTTAGGTCTACTTCGGGGTTGATTTGTGAAAGTAAAGTAAAAATTTTACTGTAATCAAAATTGATAAAAGCGAAATCCGCTTCAAACAGGATATGCGCGATATATTTGTGCTCACTGCTGTCCATAATATCGCTAACATCAATATCCATCCGTTCACAAAGCTGCTTGAGAATTTTAAATGAAGGCACTTGCCCATTATTTTCAAACTTACTTAAGGTCGACTGGGTACAAATGCCTTGGCAAAGCTCAGTTTGTGATAACTTTAGTTTCTTTCTGACTTGAACGAATTTTTGGATGTTAATCATACTTAATTTTGTCTCTTAATAGTTTGATATAAAAAGTCGAGTGATTCATCTACATAATCGGGACCATAAGCCATGGCGTGACCGTGACCAGGAATTACGAGGAGCTGTACGCCTAAGTTTTTGTCAGCTAAGAACTTAACAAAATCCAATACTGTAGCTAGTGGTGTCAACTCATCTGCGGAATTAATCATCATTAATTGCTTGAGATGGCTATAGTCAAATGATTTAGCGTCTAATTTTTGTAATACAGCCTCATCTTCAGTACCTGTGTAGGTTAATGTGAAGTACTTGTAGAAAGATTGTCTGATCTTTTCAGGATCGGTAATGCCAAAATCGTTAGCGGCATCTGGGGATGCTTTAGTATCTTGATGATCTTTAATCCAGTTTGAATATTCAACTGGAGCAGACCAGGTGACAGTAGGGAAACCGTATTTCCCAGCAACCTCAATTGCCATTTCACCGCCAACGCTGGCTCCAATTTGAACAATGTTTTTGACATCGTCTTGATCAGTGTATTCAGAATTCAACAGCCAGTCGACAAAGTGCAATGCATCTTCATGAGCAGCAGGAAAGTGGTATTTAGGTGCTAAGGAGTAGTCGGGGATGAAGGTCATAAAGCCCGCATTAGCAAAGCGAATACCTAGATTTTTTACGCTTTCTTTATTACCTCTAAACCAGCCACCGCCATGCCAGAAGATTAAAATCTTGGTATTAGAAGATGTATCATTAGGATAGTAAATATCCGTTTTTAATTCTTTAGTCTTGTCATAAACAATATCATTCTTAATTACAACCATAAGATGCCTACCTTTCTAATAACTTATTAACTTTATTATATAGTATCTGCCCAAAGTAGCTAAAATAATAAAACTTTTTTTAGATTTGCATGTTTACGGTATCTGGGCTGGATTTTTGTTAAAATTGAACTACTAGGCGATGAAGGAAGGCGAGAAAATGCATCTATCGACTAAGGCTAGTCGTAAATTAATCAATATTGCAACTATAGTTTGTGGAGTCGCAATCGTGTTGCTGGTGATTTATTGGTACCGCTTGGGGATCTTTACCGATCAAGCTAAAATGCGGGCTTATCTGGCTAATAAACAAATTGTTGGTCCGATTATTTTCGTGTTGATTCAAATTGTTCAGGTAGTTATTCCAATTATTCCTGGGGGCGTGTCTTTATTAGGAGGCGTGGTCTTCTTTGGCCCAGTTGCTGGGTTTATTTATAACTACGTGGGGATTTGTATTGGCTCAATTATCAACTTCTTTTTAGCTAGACACTACGGCCGGCCCTTTATTTTGCATATTGTTTCGGAAGAAACGCTTGATAAATATATGAAGTGGACAGAGAATCAGAATAAATTTAATTGGTTCTTTGCATTATGTATTCTCGCCCCAGCAGCTCCCGATGACGTGCTTTGCCTGCTAGCAGGATTGACTAAAATGAAGTTTTGGACTTATTTTTGGATTATTATTTTGTGTAAGCCATGGACAATTGCGGCCTATAGTATAGGCCTACAGTTTGGTGCAAAGTGGCTCTTGAAGCTGATGGGTAACTAATGCTTGAATCTAAGAGAATATATTTGAGACCTTTTGAAGAAAAGGATGCACAGCAGTTATTGAAGTGGGGTGGCAATCCGCGCTACCACAAGATGGCTGGCTTTGAGGAATATCGCAATCTGACTGAGGCGGTTAATGGCGTGAAGCAATATATGTCGCGTCCTGAAAGTTATGTCGTTTGCTTGCGCAAGAACAATGAAGTGATCGGTCTGGTTGAATTGTATGAACGCGGCTTAGATGAAAAGAGTGGCCTATTAAAGACTAAAGAAGTTGGCTTTTTGCTAGATCAGTCGTTTGAAGGTCACGGCTATATGACTGAAGCTTTACGATTGATTTTGACCTATGCTTTTAAAAAGAAAAAGCAAGTAGAAGTCTGGGCTGGAACTTTTGCCGATAATGAAAAATCACAGAAATTGCTTAAAACACTAGGATTTCAGTATGTTTATACTGTCGATTACACACAAGTTAGTGCACTTTTTTCGTTTAAAGAAAAATATTATTTGCTCAAAAAAGAAGAATGGCTTAAAATAAATGCAAACACGAAATCCTAAGACTGCTTCAGAGAGTTCACGGTTGGTGCGAGTGAATGCATAGTCGCTTCCAGATTTCAATAATGTGGGCAATTAATAGTTGCACGGTTTGACGTCGTTACTCGTCTGGTAAAGAGGTGCAGTCTAGATAGACTGAAGCTGGGTGGTACCGCGAAACCGTGTAAGAGCCGATTCGTCCCAAGTGTAGGGATAAGTCGGCTCTTTTTTTTATGCATATCATGGAGGTTTTATATGCTTGATATTAAGGTGATTCGTGAGAATCTTGATTGGTCAAAGAAGAAATTGGCTACGCGTGGCATTAAGCCAGAAGAATTGGATGAATTAGTTGAAATCGACACTAAGCGTCGTAAGGATTTGACTAAGAGTGAACAATTAAAGGCTAAGCGTAACGACGTTTCTAAGCAAATTGCAGAAAAAAAGCGTAACAAAGAAGATGCTAGCGATGCAATTGCTGCTATGCGTGAAGTAGGTAAGGAAATCAAAGACTTAGATAAGGAAGTTGCGGAATTAACTGAAAAGCAAAACTACATCTTGCTTAGATTGCCTAACTTCCCAGCTGATTCAGACCCAATTGGTCCGGACGATAGCTACAACGAAGAAGTTCGTAAGTGGCACCCAACTACTGAATTTAACTTTAAGCCAAAGGCTCACTGGGATATTGGTACTGACCTTGGCATCTTAGACTGGGACCGTGCTTCAAAGGTTTCAGGTGCACGTTTTGTTTACTACATCGGTGCTGGTGCGCTTTTGGAACGTGCTGTCTTCAACTTCTTCCTTGATGAAAACACTAAGGAAGGTTATACCGAAATTATCCCACCATACTTGGTAAACGATGCATCAATGCAAGGAACTGGTCAATTCCCTAAGTTCCACGAAGATGTTTATACCATCGTTGATAATGACGATCCAGATAAGCCACGTGACTTAACTTTGATTCCAACTGCTGAAGTTCCATTGGTAAACTACTTCAGAAATGAAATTATTCATGAAAACAAGTTGCCAATCAATGTTACTGCATTGTCACCAGCATTCAGAAGTGAAGCAGGGTCAGCAGGACGGGACACTCGTGGTTTGATCAGAATGCACGAATTCCGTAAGGTTGAGATGGTTAAGGTATGTAAGCCTGACGAGTCATGGGATGAACTCGAGAAGTTAACTCATAATGCGGAACACTTATTGCAAAAGTTGGGCTTGCCATATCACGTAGTTGCTCTTTCAACTGGGGATGCAAGTTTTACTAGTGCTAAGACTTACGACCTTGAAGTTTGGATGCCTGCACAAGACAAGTACCGTGAAATCTCAAGTTGTTCAAACTGTACTGACTTCCAAGCTCGCCGTGCACAAATTCGTTACCGTGATGAAGACGGCAAGCTTCACTTGGCACACACTTTAAATGGCTCAGGTTTGGCTGTTGGTCGTTGTGTAGCTGCTATTTTGGAAAATTACCAAAACGAAGATGGTTCAGTAACTGTTCCTGATGTACTTGTTCCTTACATGAATGGTATGAAGAAGATTACTAAAGAATCAGGTTTAATTTAATTCCTAAATTTAATTAAAAAATGAGCACAATAAAATCGTTATTTTAGTTGTTGTGACTGACAACTTAAAATAACGATTTTTTTGCATATAATTTAAGCCTGCTTTTTTGTTGTGATTAAAATAGATGAATAGAATAAAACCGCGTAATAGAAAGACTATAAGTTAGAGATAAAACATAACTTAAGGGGATTGAGAGACTATGACTTTTAATAAAAATGACTTTGAAGGCAAGCAGCGCTTTAGTATTAGAAAATTGAACATTGGAGTTTGTTCCGTTTTGCTTTCAACTTTGCTTTGGACGATGAATACAAGTCAAACGGTTCATGCGGATACTACGGATCCAGTAGAAACAGAAGAGGTTGAGTCGGCTAAGAAGACTACCACAGATACTGGAAATGATCAGACTACGACAGCTGGTAAGAATGATAACGATACTACTGCTCAAAAAGAAGTTAGCGGTACCGATCCTTTGACTAGCAAAAATTCAACCGAGTAGAATTCAACTAAACAGGCAGAAGATAAAAAAGCTACTAGTCCAAAAGATACTAAAGATGTTTCTACTCAAAATAATAAGGAAGTTTCTTATAGTGCTTACAATAAGAGCGGCGATCCAGGTCAGCAAACCAATTTGTTTACCCAACTTGGAATAAGGAAGATACATCTAGTGAGGGTAAGGAGTCTCTAGCATATACTGAGAACGCCTCAGTTTATGAAGCCCGTCCAGTTCACAAAACAGCAATCGTTGATCCACCTGATTCAGCAACCAATCCTACTAAGGATGAAAGCTGGTTCAAGAAAAATGACCTAGTTAAGGATGTCACCCGAACCATTAATTACGAAGGTTTGAGTGAAGAACAACTAGCTCAGATTTCAGAAGATCAAAAGAAATAGACCGTTGAATTTATGCGGACTGCCGTATATGACTTGGTTACTGGAAAGCTGGTTGCCAATAGTGAAGGCCAATGGACTGCGGTAGATGGTAAGGATACATTTGCTGGATTTACGCCGAAGGAATTTGCTGGCTATACCACAAATCCTAACAAGGTTGAACAAGTGAAAGTAACTGGCAATGATAAGGATAGTGAAGTCACTGTTACTTATACTGTCAACACTCAAACGGGGAAGATTTCTTACGTTGATAGTGATGGCAAAGAAGTAGGGCAACCTCCGCTTAGTGGCAAGACCGGTGAAACAGTAGATGTAAATCCACAAGTTCCAGCAGGATGGAAGATTGTTTCAGGACAGGATATTCCTAAGACAGTAGTTGCAACTGCTGATGGCATTCCAACTGTAACTGTAAGGGTTGAACACGACACCATTATTGTTACTCCAGAAACTCCACCAAGGGATGTTCCAACAGGCCCAGTGCCAGGTGATCCAAGTAAGAACTATGATCACTTGGGTACTTTGACTAAGATTCCAACTAGAATAATTACAGTCATTACGCCTTCAGGTGCTAAGCTGATTATCACTCAAAAAGTAACGTTTGATAAAGTTACTGGCAAAGTTACATACAGTGAGTGGAAGGTAGATGGTAATACTCAGTGGGATGCATATACTGCTCCAACATTTAGTGGCTACACTGCTTCACAAAGTAAGGTGGCAGCGGAAAAGGTTTCAGTAGATACGGCTGACAGTAATATTAAAATTACTTACAAGCAAGATGAAGTACCTACTTCGGAACCAGAACCTCAACCGAAGCCAAAACCAAATCCAGAGCCGAAGCCAGATAAACCGGCAAAGCCTAATAAGGAAAGTGAAAAGAAGCATAATCATTCTAAAGCAAATAAGAAGGGCTATGACTCTAATAACAATCCTAAGCATGAAGGTATGCCTACAGGTCGAAAGAAACGCGCTAACGGCCCAGTTAAGGCAGCAGACGCTGAATCTGGCAAGAGGACAATAGGGAAAACAGAAAGAAATTAGCTAACAAATTAAATGCAAAACCGAAGTCCGTGCAAGATTTATTGCCTCAAACTGGTAGTGAACACAAACACACACTAGGTTTGATTGGTACATTACTCGCTGGTTTAGGTTGGATTAGTTTACTTGGCGTTGAAAAACGTAAGAAAAAAGATGAATAGACACTAAAGATTGATCATCTAAAGATATAAAATGAGACGTTTATCGAATGATTATATTTGATAAACGTCTTTTTTTGCATTTTTGAGTGAAAAATTAGGCAAAACACTGTTTTTTGAATTATTTTGAAAAAATTTCGAAAAATTTTGTACTAAAATTAAGAGAAAAAACAGTAAAACTCGAATAATAAGCGTAAGGATAAAAATAAAGTAAGCAAAAAGAAAAAGGTAGATTGAAATAGAAATAAAGAAATAATTACAACGCGTCCAAGCGTTTCTAAAAGATTGCGAACGAAGAGCAAGACTTGCCAAAGCGGAGAAAATAAGGTAAATTAATAAAGTCGCTTCGAGAGATGCGATGAGAGCTTAAAAACAGACATGTAAGGAAAGAAAACAAATAAAAAGAAAAAAGTACTTGCAAAGAAGTAAATAAGCTGGTAATATATTTAAATGTCGTCAGGTGAAAGCAGAAAAAGCTTGAGCAAGACGAAAAAAACAAATCAAAAAAGTTCTTGACAAAGAAATGATGGTTTGATAAAATGTAAAAGCTGTCTGCTTTACAAAAAAGCAAGACAGAGGTAGTACTTTGAAAACTGAACAAAGTTTCGCTAAAAGTGTGCGGGTGTAAAAACCCAAACAAGAAGCGAAGTCAATTCGCAAGCAATAAATTTGAGACAAAGATCTTAAATAAGGAATGAGCAATCATTCAAACTTTTTAAAATGAGAGTTTGATCCTGGCTCAGGACGAACGCTGGCGGCGTGCCTAATACATGCAAGTCGAGCGAGCGGAACTAACAGATTTACTTCGGTAATGACGTTAGGAAAGCGAGCGGCGGATGGGTGAGTAACACGTGGGGAACCTGCCCCATAGTCTGGGATACCACTTGGAAACAGGTGCTAATACCGGATAAGAAAGCAGATCGCATGATCAGCTTTTAAAAGGCGGCGTAAGCTGTCGCTATGGGATGGCCCCGCGGTGCATTAGCTAGTTGGTAAGGTAAAGGCTTACCAAGGCGATGATGCATAGCCGAGTTGAGAGACTGATCGGCCACATTGGGACTGAGACACGGCCCAAACTCCTACGGGAGGCAGCAGTAGGGAATCTTCCACAATGGACGCAAGTCTGATGGAGCAACGCCGCGTGAGTGAAGAAGGTTTTCGGATCGTAAAGCTCTGTTGTTGGTGAAGAAGGATAGAGGTAGTAACTGGCCTTTATTTGACGGTAATCAACCAGAAAGTCACGGCTAACTACGTGCCAGCAGCCGCGGTAATACGTAGGTGGCAAGCGTTGTCC